>Ga0114997_10000193_pt1 | contig 47095 bp, 51 predicted proteins | sample ArcticOcean_MG_C_2_FD_87045 | JGI IMG/M metagenome (GOLD analysis project Ga0114997, IMG submission 87045) | Marine microbial communities from western Arctic Ocean - ArcticOcean_MG_CB4_136 | ecosystem: Environmental > Aquatic > Marine > Oceanic | place: Arctic Ocean: Canada Basin | collected... | reverse complement strand
TTCGGGCAGAAGGCGTGCGATCTGGACAAGGACCGATCCGGCTTGTTTCCCGGCTCGACGGCACCAAGAACGCACAGATTGCGTTCGCTATCCCACGCACTGTGGGAAACGCGGTAGCCAGAAGCCGGATCCGTCGGCGAATTCGAGCGATCCTTGACGATCTCCACCGATCCGACTCGTCGGTGCCAATGGGTGGGGATTATCTGATTCGGATCACTGCCCCGCTGACTGACTGGCCACATGCGAGACTGCGCCATGCCATGGCCACCCTTCTGTCGCCCGAACAGCTCCAGCGAGAGACCGCAGAATGAGTCCTGTCGCGCGCCTGCTTCGTGCCGGGGTGCGCGGCTATCAACGTCTTTTCTCTGGCCGGCCCTCACCGTGTCGCCACGTCCCTTCTTGTTCGACTTATGCGCTGGAGGCCATCGATGGTCACGGTGCGATACGTGGCGGCTGGTTCGCCACCAAACGACTGTGTCGGTGTCACCCATGGGGAACCTATGGCTATGACCCCGTACCGACCCCTCAGGAGCCCTAGATGTTTGACCTGATCGCGTCCGTACTTGCGTTCTTCTACGACAAGGTGTGGGCCTCCTACGGGGTTTCCATCATCTTCCTGACGCTTGCCGTCATGGTGGTGGCGACACCGCTCACGCTGAAGAGCACGAAGTCGATGCTTCAGATGCAGCGTCTCCAACCCGAGCTCAAAGCCATCCAAAACCGGTACAAGGATGACCGGCCGAAGATGAACGAAGAGCTGATGGCCTTCTATCAGGAGAACGGCATCAACCCCTTAGGCGGTTGTTTGCCCATGTTGATTCAGCTGCCGATATTCTTGGTGCTGTTTCGTGTGGTGCAGGGGATCACCCGTCGCGCCACCAACATCGGCACACAGTTCGGCTGGACGGCCGGTCGCGCCGGCAGCGGTGCTAGCGCTGAGGTCGAAGCCCGGGAAACAACCGAACTGATGTTCGACCCGGAGAATCTGCCGATCGGCAGTCAGATGTATGTGGATCTCACCAACGAGAACGAGATGGTGTCGTGGTCGATCGATCTCTCCCGTTCTGCCCAGCAGGTATTGAGCGAGAGTGTGATCTCGGCACTCCCCTATCTTCTGCTGATCGTGATCGTGCTGGTCTCGAGCCTCTACCAGCAGCGACAGATTCAAGGCCGTAACACAGGGGCCCAGGTGAACCCCCAGCAGCAGATGATCATGAAGATTCTGCCGTTCATGTTGCCGGTCTTCAGTTTTACGATGCCAGCGGCTCTCGTGATCTACTTCGTTGTTTCAAACCTGTATCGCATTGGTCAGCAGGGGTACATCACACAATCGCTTTACAAGGGCGAAGACAGTCCTGGTGCGCAACTCGCCAAGCAGCGTGTATCCGACAAGGCCAGTGGCCGAAGCGGTGCCGACCGAGGCCATGGCGGGCGCACGACCCAAAAGAAGGGCGATCCCACACCCAAGCGAGGCGAAACAAAGCCTGCGGCAAAAGGTGGAAAGAACAAGGGAGCTGGCACAAAGACCAGCTCGAAGAACACAAACGCCAAGAACACAGGCAAGAAGAAGAGCGCAACGAACTCTGGTGCCGGCCGTACTGGCAAGGCACCGAGTCGCCAGACCCGTAGCGGTGGACGAACCACCGACCCCGGGTCACCGCAACACAAGAAGCGCAAGAAGTAATCGACGCCCCGCGCCACCACGCCCGATGCGTGCTGCGGCCCACGGATGGCGGCGACGATTACTCTGCGCCACTATGAGAGGAAACAAACGATGGAATGGGTGGAAAGCACCGGTTCGACGATCGATGAAGCCAAGGAACGAGCGCTTGATCGCCTCGGTCTCCATGGTGATGACGCTGAGTTTGAGGTCGTTTCGGACGTAAAAACTGGCCTATTTGGCCGAGTGAAAGAAGAAGCACGGGTTCGTGCACGGGTTGCTCCGGCGACGCCGCGAGCTAAGGATGACCGACGTGGACGTGGCAAGAGCCGCAACACGGGCGGTAAGAGTGGCGGCAACCGCAATCAACGGAGCCGCGCTAACAACAAGGGAAGTTCCGGTCAAGACGACTCCGGTCAGGGCTCCAACGACGCGGCATCTGATCGGTCCGACTCCGAGCAAAATCAGAAGGACCATGCGCCAGGTCGCGGAAGTGGCAACAATAGAGGTGGCGGCAACCAGAAGCCGAAGCAGAAGCAACAGTCGAACAATCGAAGTGAGAAGAAGGAGAAGACCATGAGTGACGACGAGACGATGATGCCTCTACCCGAGCAGGCGGATCTCGCCGAAAAGTTCGTCCGTGGCCTTGCCGAACGTTTCGGTAATGACGTGGAGTTCAATCGTGAAGACATTGATGAAGAAGAGATTCGCATCACAGTGTCCGGCGATGACCTCGGCCGTATGATTGGACGTCGTGGTACCACGGCGGGCGCAATCGATGAGCTGGTCCGCACGGTGCTGCAACGTCAGGCCGGTAGCAGCCGCAATGGCCGTATCCGTGTGGATGTTGGTGGCGTGCGCGCTCGCCGGGCTGAAGCGCTAGGAAACTTTGCCCGGGCCCAGGCCGCAGAGGTTCGCGAAAGCGGCAAGCGTCGTTCACTTGAGCCAATGTCGGCCGCTGACCGCAAGGTCGTGCACGACGCCTTGAGCGACGAAGCTGATGTCGACACCATTTCAGAAGGTGATGACGCACAGCGTCGCGTGGTTATTGTCCCAGCGGGGGAGTGACGAGCCACGATGGATCCGAATTGGGCAGCGCTCGAAGCAGCGTGGCTACCGGCTCGACGAGCGGGTGTTCTTGGATCCGCAACAACTGAAGAACTGCGCGAACATGCGGCGGGATTTATTCCCGCCGCATGTGGCGTTTTGGATCCAGTGGTCGGCATCGACCTCGGCACCGGAGCGGGTGTGCCAGGTCTTCTTTTGGCGTTGAGACTCCCCCAGTCGCGCTGGACCCTTGTCGACAGCAGTGAACGCCGATGTGAACTCGCTCTCTCAGCAACCCGTGCATTGTCTGTGCAAGATCGGGTGGAGGTTCGGCACGGTCGCGCAGAGGATCTGGCGCACGACGTGAACTACCGCGCCGGCTATTCGCTGGTGGTCGCTCGCCTGTTCGGCCCGCCGTCAGAGCTCGCTGAAATTGGCATCCCATTTGTTGCGGACGGCGGAACGTTGGCTGTATCGGTCACCGCAGAAACAACGGCAGTATGGCGCGCTGGGCTCAATGGGCTACCGGTTCGCGAACTGGAGTTTCGGGAGAGAAAGGCGGGCTCGTTTCTACACGTGGAGCGTTTCGGTGAAGTGGAGAAAAGCTGGCCGCGTCGCCAGAGGAGACGACAGCGCGATCCCATCCTCGCTACGTAGCTTTAAGGCGATCACGTGCGCCGGCATGTTTCACATGAAACACAGAGGCGGTCGTGGTGTAGCCAAGAACGTGCGAATGTCACGAAGATGAGTGTTTCATGTGAAACAACCTGGGGAATCTTCGGAGTTTTCCACAAGGGTGCTTGACCCCCACTCTGTAAGCGGCAAGGATAACGGGACTCGGAGTGACAGATGCTCCATGAGGACACACTCGTGTGAGATTGCTCCAACGAAGGGAGAGTGCCTCGTGGCATTCGTGCAAGACGATGCTATTCCGGCATCCACAGCCCGTATCTTCGCGGTCGCGAACCAGAAGGGTGGGGTTGGCAAGACGACCACCACCGTGAACCTCGGCGCCTGCTTCGCTGAACTCGGGCAGCGAGTTCTTATTGTTGATCTCGATCCTCAGGCAAATGCGAGCACGGGCCTCGGGCTGAACCCACGACAACTCGACCACTCGCTTTACGACGTGCTGCTGCATGATGTACCGATGGAGGACGTTATTGAACCGGTCTCCGTAAAGGGGCTCTATGTTGCACCGTCGAGTCTTGATCTTGCAGGAGCAGAGATCGAGTTGGTTCCTGCATTGAACCGCGAGCGCAAGTTGAAAGAGGCGATCCGATCGGTCGTTGATGATTACGACATCGTCCTGATCGACTGTCCCCCATCACTGGGCCTCTTGACGATCAACGGTCTCACTGCGGCCAACGAAGTTCTCGTCCCGATTCAGACTGAGTATTACGCCTTGGAAGGTTTGGGCCAACTGATTCGCAATGTTGACCTTGTCACCCGAAACCTGAATCCGACACTCGTGATGAGCACGATTGTGCTGGTTATGTTTGATGCCCGAACCAAACTTTCAGCCCAGGTCGCCGATGAAGTTCGTGCGCACTTCGGCGACAAGGTTTGCCGCCAGGTGATTCCGCGGACGGTGCGGTTGAGTGAAGCTCCGTCGTTTGGTCAGCCGATCACGGCATTCGATCCCATGTCCCGCGGTGCTATTGCGTACCGCGAGCTCGCAAAGGAGATTCTTGGTGGCGAAGCGTAGCGGACTTGGAAAGGGGCTCAGTTCGCTGATTCCCGCAGATGTCACGACAGATGGCGCCGTCTATCGCGAGATTGATGTCAACGATGTTGTTGCCAATCGTTATCAGCCGCGGGAGCACTTCGACGAAGAGACACTCGCCGCCTTGACCGCGTCGGTGGTCGAGGTCGGGGTGATCCAGCCGATCGTCGTCCGAGAGAACGATGATGGTGGATACGAGATCATCGCGGGGGAGCGGCGCTGGCGTGCGGCGAAACGGGCGAACCTCCTGGCAATCCCCGCACTGGTCCGTGGCGTCGACGATCTCACCAGTCTCGAGACAGCGGTCGTCGAGAATCTTCACCGACAGGATCTTAATGCTCTCGAAGAGGCTGCCGCCTACCAGCAACTCATCGATGACTTTGCCCTCACCCAAGAAGATGTTGCGAAGCGGGTCGGTCGTTCCCGGTCGGCCGTGGCTAACACTATTCGTCTCCTCCAGTTGCCGCCCACGGTGCAGCGATTGGTAATCGAGGCTCAGATCTCGGCCGGTCATGCTCGAGCCCTACTCGCCACCCCGGACCGCTCAGCGCAGGAGGCGCTCGCAAAGCAAATCGTGGCCGAAGGGCTCACCGTTCGGCAGGTCGAAGAACTTTTGAAGGAAGATGGCGACGAGGATCCGCCGGTGTCAGTGAACGACCCGGCTGAGCCAGTCGACTCGGGTCCGGTTGATGTGCCCATGTTGCCTGAGCCGGCGGTCCTTGAACTTGAGGAATTGCTGGCGGCGCGTCTCTCGACGCGGGTTGCCGTCAAGTTGGGGAAGGGACCAGGCAAGTTGGTGGTCGACTTCGCTGATCTGGATGATCTCGAACGGATCTATCGGGTAATTACTCCACCTGGCACCGTCGTCTAACGTATTTCAGTTAACTTATGCTGGTCGGACCAGCACTTTCTTCCAGAAGTAGGATTCTGGGGATCAGTTTGTGGAGAGCGAGGCATCGTTGGGCGACTCTGTGCACCACATCGCTACGGCCTCGCGCAGAGAGTCGGTGACGGCCGCTGCGTGTTCGACGATGAGCGGAGCGGGGCCAAGTCGACACCACACCGCTGGCATTCTTGTCTCGCGAAGAATTGGCAGACGCATGCCAGAAGTTTTCACCGGTTCGCTCTGTGAGAGCTGCGGTGAGGAGAACAGCGGTTGTAACGCTGCTGCGCAACGCTCGGCCAGCGCTTTGCCCCCGTGGGAGGTAAAGCCGTCAATCTCGAAGTAGGAAACTTGCTGCCCATAATCGGCAAGTGTGATGCCGAGGTAGGCGTGACCGTCCCACGCATTCGCCGCACGTGCTTGATCAGAAAGGTCAGGCTGGTGCAGCGTCAGCACCTCTGCGCCGTCGAGGCGAAGGCGTCGAGCGAGGCCGTGGACAATGGCGGGGAGCCCGCCGGCCTCACCAATGATGAGACGCTGTCCATGGACGCCTGAGCGTTCTCGGAGGCGTTCTCGGTCGCGGACCTCAGCGACCGTCTTCACGCCGCTCTGTCGACCGGCGAGGCGGCCGAAGGCGGCCACTGTCTCGCGTCCGACGACACCCTCAGCGGCGAGGCCCTGGTTGTGCTGGAAGTCGCGGACGGCCCGTTCTGTGTCGGGCCCGAAGATGCCGTCGAGCCAACCCGCATCGAACCCCAAGCTGCCGAGCCGCTGCTGGAGGTCGGTGACATCGTCGCCGCGGGTCATGGGAGAGCGGAGATATATCATCCGATCGCCGAGGCGGTAGTCGGCGTCGACGAGTGCTGACCAGGTCTGTCGGGCACAGATGCCGTCTTCGACGAGGCGCCGGGACGACTGGAATGCCCGGAGGGCCCTCTCGGTGTGATCATCGAACGTCTCGACATCACCGGTGTCGCTAAATCCTGATGACCCCAGGCGCTGGTGGAGGTCTCGAACTGCCGGGCCGGAGTCGCCAAGCCGGAGAGGCAGGCCGGAGGGCACGGGGCTGGGCGACATAGGCCGAGCGTACTGCCCCCGTCGGGGTGCCCGGACGCGCAACGGCCGCCCCGAAAGGCGGCCGCCAGCAAAAGTTTACTTTGTGCGAGCTACAGGAATTCAGCGATGTCGTCGACGAGGGCCTGCTTCGGCTTCGCTCCAATGATGCGTTTCGCTTCCTCGCCGTCCTTGAAGAGGATCATGGTGGGAATGCTCATGACCTCGAAGCGCCGGGCGATCTCGGGTGCATCGTCGACATTCAGCTTGAGGATTTTGATGGCGTCGCCCTTTTCGTCGGCGATCTCCTCGAGAATCGGGGCGATCATCTTGCAAGGACCGCACCACTCCGCCCAGAAATCGACCAACACCGGGGTGCTGGAACTACCGATCTCTTCATCGAAGGTGGCAGCGGAAAGTGTGCCTAGTGATCCAGCCATGCTGTGGTCCCTTTCTTGGTGAACCGTTCGCTCATAGGAACGCCTCGCGATCGCAAGCTATTCCCATATCGAATTCGTGTTGCAAACCCTAGTCGTGCTGATCTTCGAGCCAGCGCTCGGAGTCGATCGCCGCCATACAGCCGGAACCGGACGCGGTGACGGCCTGGCGGTAGACATCGTCCTGAACGTCCCCACAGGCGAATACACCTTCGACGTTGGTGTAGGAGGTGTCGGGCTGTGTGATGAGATAGCCACTGTCCTTCATCTCCAACTGTTCGACGAACAGGTCGGTGTTGGGACGGTGCCCTATAGCGACGAAGACGCCCTTGTAGTGAACATCGTTCACCACGTCGGTGTTCACATTCCGAAGCCTAAGCCCGGCGATCTGCGTGTCGCCCAAGTACTCCTCGACGACGGTGTCCCACATGATCTCGATCTTGGGATTGTCGAAGGCCCGCTGCTGCATGATCTTCGAAGCGCGGAACTCATCACGGCGATGAATGATGGTGACCTTGCTCGCAAACCGGGTGAGGAAGTTGGCTTCCTCGATGGCAGAGTCGCCGCCACCGACCACCGCAATCTCCATGTCGCGGAAGAAAAAGCCGTCGCAGGTGGCGCAGGTCGACAGGCCGTGGCCAATGAGTGCGGTTTCGTTCGGAAGGCCGAGCATGAGGGACTGGGCACCCGTGGAGACGATGATCGAGTTGGCCACATGCGTGGGCTCGTCGGCATCAGGGTCGCCCACCCAGACCTTGAATGGCCGTTCGGAGAAATCGACCCGACTGACCTTGACCGTCTGGATCTCGGCACCGAACCGAAGGGCCTGGTTACGGAAGTTCGCCATGAGATCGGGGCCCATGACACCGTCAGGGAAGCCGGGATAGTTCTCGACATCGGTCGTGAGCATCAATTGTCCGCCCGGCTGGTCGCTGGTGCTGCTGGGCTCTCCCTCGAGCACCAGTGGCGCAAGATTGGCGCGGGCGGTGTAGATCGCCGCTGTGAGACCGGCGGGGCCGGAGCCAATGATGATGACGTCGCGGGGTTCAGTCACAACAGTTCCTGTTCGTTGGGAGAGGCTGATGCCTCGGGTTGTTCAACCACGGTTCGGGGATGACGATTCCCGGATCAGCCGAAAGCGGCGTAACAGCCGACAACAACCACGATGACGACATCGATGACGCCCGTAATCTGGAGTCGGAGCATGTTGTCGGTCTTGCGTATGCCCCAAAGGCCGAAACCGACGATGGACAGCAGGGCACCGAGAAAGAGGTACGCCGCCCAGGTGGCATCGCCGACGCCATCGCCAATCGGCAGATAGGCATCGAGCATACGAACTAGCACGGCCACCGACATGATCAGCGCCGCAATCAAGAGCACTACGGCCACCAGACCGAAGACAATTCCGCGAGCCACGCGCACGACATTGTCGGTGCCCTTGGTTCGGACGGTGTCGATCACGTTGAGGATCGAATCAGCAGCGCTGTTGACCCAGTCGTCGGGTGCGGGTGCAGTCTCCTCGGCCATGGCGACGGATCCTATCCGTCGAGGCTCATGGCCGCATCAGCGGTCAGGGAAGCGGACCTTCGAAGGTGGTCTCACAGCTGTTCTGATCGATGAGCACCAGCCAGGCGGTGCCATCTTCGAGCTGCACAACCACGACCGTGACGGCTTCGCCTTGAATGTTGGTGTCCGCGAAGCTCACGCTCGTCACCGTGCCTGCATAGTCGAGACCGTCGAGGGCGAGCAGCACGTCGGGGCAGCCACCGAGATTGGCCGCAAACAGCGCCGTTTCGACGGCACGCGGACTGAGCGGTACTTCGGCGATGTCGTCCGGTTCGTTCTCGACGTATCCGGACCACCGAAGCACCACCTCGCTATTGAGCTCAGTTGGCGACGAGTAGCTCCGCTCCAGCCCATCAAGGCCTTCGAAATCACTGAGCTGCAGCAGCCCGTTCTGATTGAGATCGTAGGCGAAGCGGTTGACCGTGATTGCGTTCACTCCACCGTCAGAGGCGGCCATGTCTTCTTCAGCGGCATCGAAGTCAGGGGGTTGGTCATCGGAGGGTGCGTCGGAGAGGGGCATCTCGGCCGAGGCCGAGGTATCGGCCGAATCGTCGGCCGCCGATTCGTCGCTCGGGGAAGTCGCGGCGGTGTCGTAGTCGACACCGTTGGCATTGTTGATGGCAATAAACGCGGGCACCGCGAGCACGAGGGCCGCGGCCGTGGCCGCAATGGTGATGCCGCGGCGCCGCCATGCCGACCGTCGGGCCCCCGCCGCGGCGAGATCTGTGATGTTGCCCTCGGTTGCACTCGCGGCGAGGGCGGCGTCGATCAAGCGGTCGCGATCGGTGCTCGAGATGGGAGTGACCGGCATGGCCGCGAGTGCCTCAGCCTGACTGAGTAGAGCGTACCGTTCGGCGAGGGACGGTTCGACGGCCAGTCGTTCGGTCAGGGCCGCCTGGTCAGACGCGGAAAGTTCTCCATCAAGAGCGGACGAAAGGAGTTCGTCGTCGGAGATCGGGAGATCAGGCATGGCTACTGACTGTGACGTTCGTTAGGGGTGGTTTGGTTCCCGGAAATCGCGTCGGCGAGCCGGCCGCGACCCCGAGCGATACGTGAACGGACCGTGCCCGGCGCGATGTCGAGCACTTCCGCGATCTCGGCGTAGTCCATGCCGGCCACATCGCGGAGCACAACTGCCGTGCGGAATTCCTCTGGCACCTGCGCAAGTCCGCGGTCGACATCGATCGACGCGCTAACGGTTTCGGCCGGGTCGCGAGGCACCGAGCCGCCGACGGGAGTGTGATCGGCTCGTTCGAATTCTGGCAGGCCGGGTTGGGGTCGGCTGCCCCGGCGTCGGAGCTCGTCGAGACACGCGTTGGTGGCGACCCGGTACGACCAGGTTGAGAACTTGGCCCGGCCGTCGAAGCGAGGAAGGCCCTTCACGACGGCGATCAAAGCCTCCTGGGTGGCATCCATGGCGTCGGCGTCATTTCCCGCGAGCCGACGACAGACCGCATAGATGCGGTCCTGGTGCATCCGGAGCAGCTGGTCGAGGGCCTTCTGGTCCCCGCGCTGTGCGGCGCTGATCAGCGTCGTTTCGTCCATAGGAGGGATGCGCGGACCCTACCGCAGTCGCCTCACTGGATCGTGACCTCCCCAACGGCGAGGCGTATTGGGATTTCGCCGTCGCCGAGATCGGTAAACCACATGACAACGGTGTCTCCCGTGGCGTCCAGGCGAAGGATGGCTTCGGGGCCAAGTCCGGATTCGGTGTGGATGGCCGGGCCGAATGCGGCGATGGTGTCGGCCGCGCCGACGGTTTCCGCTTCGGTCACCCGGATCTCAACCGACCAGTTGGTCGATGCTTGTGTGGCGATCGTGATTTCTGAGATCGGGTGGACGCGATCAAGTTGCAGGATGGGGCCAACTCCGGATTTCGTGCCGAAGTTGCGGGTGTCATATTGCTCGGTCGGCCAGTAGGAGTCGGGGTCACCGTCGATCGCGAGCGGTGCGCGAGCGTTGTGTTCGCCAGGCGAGCCAGACCTGTCTGGGTCGAACGCTTCGGCCGACACGATCTGGATTGGAGCAGCGGCCAGCGGCGGGGTGATCGGGTCGTCGTCGGCGAAACTGGAGACGAGCGTCCAGCCGAGGAGCGCCACTGCGGCCATAACGGTGAGACCAAGGAGGCGAGGCCACAGGCGACGTTGCGTTCGAACGGGGACACCATCACCCTTTGGCGTCTTGGTGCGGGGGGCGTTGGCTGGCCGTGCCAGCTCAACGATTGGTAGCACACGGGTTGCTTCCGGGCGACCCGGCGGCGGCTCCATCGTCGAGCTGCCTCGCAGACTGTCGGCGAAGACGGTTGCGTTGGGCCAGTGGTCGTCGGGGTGTCGCTCAAGGCCCCGCATGATCGAAGCCGTGAGACTGGCGGGCAGATCAGGGCGCGTGGTGCGGAGATCGTCGGGGTCGTCGCTGAGGCGGGCGATGGCGGTGGGCAGGTCACCGTCTCGAACCCACGGAGCGTGTCCCGACACGGATTCGTAGAGAACGGCGGCGAGGGCGAACAGATCGGTGCGGGCATCAAGCGTTTCGCTGCGAACCTGCTCGGTGGCCAGATATTTTGGCGTGCCGAGCACGATGCCGGTGGCGGTGCGGTCGCCAGCATTGGCTGTCGTGATCCCGAAGTCGGTGAGCTTCGGAGTGCCATCCGAGCTCAGCAAGATGTTGGCGGGTTTTACATCGCGATGAATCAGCCCGTGTTGGTGCAGCTCGGCCAGTCCGTCGGCGATCGCCGCGCCGATCCGAGCGGTCTCCGCTCCATCGAGGGGACCCTGGTCAAGGCGTTGGCGAAGGTCGGGGCCGTCGACCCACTCCATCACAATCCCGGGATGATCCTGGATGGAGTCGTAGACGGCGACCAGTGAGCCATGGCTCACGGTTGTGGCTGTGCGGGCCTCGTCGACGAATCGACTAAGGAGTTCGGTGTCGGCCGCCATGTGGTCATGCAGGATCTTGATGGCCACCTGCCGGCGCAGGAAGCCATCCTCCGCTTCCCAGACAGTGGCGGTGGCGCCTGCGGCACGGCGGGCGATGATCCGATACCGCTCGTCGAGGAGCGCGCCGATTTCTACCAACGTCACGCCGCGGACGGTAGTGGCTCGGGCAACAAAGGCAGCCGCGGCGCCTTGAAGTGGCGGCCGACTGACCTACGCCGGGGTTTGGAAGGCGAGCCCCATCACGCGGGGTCCGCCGTGGGTGCCCACAACGGGGCCGATCTTGTCGACTCGCACGGAATCGATATCGACGATCTCGCTGATCATCGCCAGGAAGTCGTCGATATCAGGTGCCTCACCATGCATGACCGCCAATTTCTCGACTGGGCCGACCTCGACGAGTTTGTCGCGTAGCCAAACCAGAGACTTCTTCCGAGTGCGTTGTTTGCCGGCCTCTTCAACGACACCACTGGAGATATCGATGATGGGCTTGATCGACAGAATTGAGCCCACAAGGGCCGCGGCGCCGCCGACACGGCCGCCCTTCTTCAAGTTCTCCAAGGTGTCGAGTGCGCCATACACCTGGGTGCGGTTGCTGAGGTCAGCGACGGCGGCGACGATCTCGCTAGCCGACGCGCCGTCGACGCCCATCTGAGCTGCGGCAAGAACAATGGAACCCTGGCCCGCGGTGATCGAGCCGCTGTCGACGACATGAACGTTGGCGTCGGGCAATTCGGTCTTCAGTTGTTCGAGCGCAGTCTGGGCCGATTGCATCGTGGCGGAGAGAGCGGCAGAGATATTGATGCAGACAACACCAGTGGCATCGGCATCGAGCTGCTGCTGAAACGCGGCAACGAACTTGCCCGGGGCGGGCGCCGAGGTTTCTGGAAGGGCGTCGGACCCTTCGAGGAGACGGTAGAACTCCGAGACAGTGAGCTCCTCGCGATCGACGTACTCGTCGTCGCCAAATCGGATCGACAATGGCACGACTTCAATGCCGTACCGCTCGACTTCTTCGCCTCGTAGATCGCAGGCGCTGTCAGTAACGATTCGTACAGTCACGCTTCCCCCTCAGTGGACGTCGTTGTGTCTTCAGACGCGGCCGAGACCGTAGCAGCGGCGCGGTTGCGGCGGACACGGAGGATCGTCCGGATCCACCACGCGCCCAACACGATCAACGCGATGACCGATATAATCAGGCCCAACCCAGAGATGGCGGTCGAGCGAATATCGACGGTGCCGCTCCCAAGTTCGAGCAGTCCGCCCGGCGCAACCAGGGTTGCGGTGACACGGGCATCCCCGCTGGTGAGGGTCTCGACCGGGATGACAATGTGGTTCTCTCCAGGCCGGAGTCGAAGGTTGCGGCGCTCGCCCTCAGGGAACCGGATCTTCTCGGCGCTGAGCACGAGTTCGACGTTGAGCGGGACCGGCTGCTTGTTGATGATCGTGAGCGGAAGGTCGTTGCGGCGGTCGGTGAGCGTGATGCGGTCGACCTGCACGATCTCGATGCCGGTGGTGGACTCGATCACCGTACGAAAGACGTCGGTGGAGTACGCCGCGGCTGATGCCGCGTCGAGCTGATCCGACGCCGCGGCGAGCAACTGGGTTCGCAACGGCTCGACGGCCGCGATATCGGGCTCGAGCATCGCGGCAAGGGTGTTGATGGAAGAAGTGGCTGCCGCGAGATCATTGGAACGTGTGCGAAGGTCGGGCGGATCCACACTCACGAGGTCACCGCGAAGAACACCATTACCGGCCCGGGTGAGCTCGCGAGAGAAGAGCTCGGTGATGGAGGTTGTCTCGAGCGAATCGTGTTCGTCGATCAGCTCGAGGAACTCGTCCAGGACGGCGTCGTCGATGGCGTTGAGGTCGAGCAGAACGGCACGATCGAAGTTTTCGGCTGCGGCGTCGGTGAGGAGTTCGGCGATGGCCTGTATTGCCGCTAGTTCGACATCATCGCCGGACAAAGTTGTCGTCAGCGATTCATCGATACGGAGCGCAGGGATGGCCACGGCATTGTCGTCGAGGAGCTGGAACGGCTGGTTTGGTGAGAAGGCTCGGGTGGCGAAACCCAGCTGTGTATCGGTCGGGATAACCGCCGTGGCACCCGCGGACCGGAGCAGGCCGAGGGTGGCTGGCGTTGCATCAGGATCGAGAGCCACGATTCCGGTCGGCGACATGCCCGTCAAAGTTTCGACGGTGTCGCTGCCGAGCGCGTATTGCGCGAGCACTCGGGCGTCATCGCCGACGGCGCGCCAACCCTCCTCATCGAGCACTACCCACGGAGCGCGGAGGAGGTCATGATTTGCAATTGCGGTGGAAATTTCGGTGAAGGCGTCGGGATCAGCAACCGAGAGGGCGCTGAGCGCTTCCGGTGAGAGATCCAGAGTGAGGGGAAGCCCGACTCGTTGAAGTTGGTCGATACGGCTGGCCACGGCACCGGCATCAATGCTGACTGATCCGTCGGCCCGATGAGACAGCGGGATCTCGACCGAACCAACAAACGCGATGCCAATGCTGGTGCGGGAAGGCTCCTCATTGGGAATGATGAGGCTGGTGACCAGCTGATCGAGTGCATTGCCGTCGTCATCGAGCAATGTCACGATGAAGGGGAGAGTGCCGGGCGAACGCCGGAGCAACTCGCCGATTTCCTCATCGGCCAAGGTGAGCGTAACTCGGCCCGTGTCGCTGCTGACCAGGATGGCTTGGTCGCGGCAATCGCCCGCGAGAGTGCATTCAAAGTCGGAGATACGGGAGCCGACGGTGGGCGGGTTCTGGTGGCTTTCGCGGACGGCGGACCGGCTCGTGAGGGGAGTATTGAAGATCCGAAACCGCAGACGGGCACCAGCGGGGGGATCGACGACATCGAACACGATCTCCGCAGGACGATCATCGACCACAAGCGTCTGGGAAACAAGATCGAGGCGGGGCGCGGTTTGCCCCGCGACCGGTGATGGTCCGGCCACCGTGATGAGGAGGCAGACGATCGCGACGATCAGCGAGCGGCGGGCAGGAGTGTTGTTCACGACAGACGACGGGCCAGAACCGTGAGGTTGTGGTCGGCCGGGGTGAAACCGAGATGGCGGTAGAGGCCAAGCGCCCGCGTGTTGGCTTCCTGGGTGTTGACCCATCCAACGGTGGCGCCGCGGCGGCGCATCCATTGCAGGGTGTCGGCGATGAGAGCACTGCCGAGGCCCTGGCCTTCGGCGTCGGGATCTACCGCGAGGCGTTGCAAGAAGCCCTGGGATCCGGCCCGGCCGCCAACGGCGTAACCCAGGAGCGGTGCGCTGGCATCGGCGCTGCGGATGATTCGTATGCGACTTGTGGGGGTGGCGTCGAGGGCGTCTTGAAGTCCGTCGTCGTTGAGCTGCCAGAACTCGTCGAAGGTACGCGCGTCGAGGGCGAGGACGTCGGGACGATGTACTTGGGTGCCCCGTTCGATTTTTGGCTTTCTGCTCCGGCGATTCCAGAAGGGCCGCGACTGCGGGAGTTTTGTGAGGTCGTAGCGAAGCAGATGTAGGTGTTCGCGTTCCTCATAGCCGTCGCGGAGAAAAGCCGCTCGTTCGGGAGGCGCAACCGCGGCGGTAACAACCTCGTCAAAGCCTTGCGCTTCGAGGGCTGCCCGAGCGGTGGCGAGCGCCTTCTCCGTGAGGGTGTGGGCGGGGCTGAGCGGGACGAGATACGCGAGCTCGCGGCTGGCCCGCCAGTTGCCGGCGCGAAATCGAGCGTCATCGATCGTCAGGGATTGCAGAGCCATGTGGTGGCCACAATACGCCCCGCCAACCCAACCTTGGAGGGCTACGCTCCGCGGCGTGCTCCTCGTCGTGACCGATGAACGATGTGCCGACCATATGGCTGGCACGAATCACCCCGAACGATCTGACCGCCTCGCGGCCGCGATCGACGGTATTCGTGCATCCGGGGTGGTTGACGGCGTTCGATCCATGGCGCCGAGAATCGCCACCGATGAGGATCTCGGACGGGCCCACAGCCCCGAACTCATTGCGCATGTTCGGGCGGTTGGCGCGGCCGGCGGCGGCCGTCTCGATCCCGACACGGTGATGAACGACGCCAGTCTCCAGGCGGCGCTGCTATCGGCCGGGTCACTGTTGACCGCCACCGACGCACTCCGCGACGACCACAGTGTCGACGCGGCTTACTGCGTTGTGCGGCCTCCAGGGCACCACGCAACCGCCAGCCAGTCCATGGGGTTCTGCATCTTCAACAGTGTTGCGGTGGCGGCCGCGGCCTGCGCCGCCAGCGGCGAGCGGGTGGCGATTGTCGACATCGACGCGCACCATGGCAATGGCACCCAAAACATCTTCTTCGATCGCGACGATGTGTTCTTTGCGTCGATTCACCAACATCCGCTCTACCCCGGATCGGGGATGCTCGAGGAGGTCGGATCCGGCGTCGGTCGCGGCTCCACCATCAACCTTCCCCTGCCGCCCGGTGCCACTGGAGACGTGGCGCGGGCCGGTGTAGCCAACGTGATTGCGCCTGCCCTGGAGGCGTTCGCCCCGGACTGGGTGTTTATCTCTGCCGGCTACGACGGCCATCGAGCCGACCCCATCACCGATCTGGGCTACACCTCGGCCGACGTGAGTGACCTGGTTGCCGACATTCGATCCCTGGCCCCTCCCCGGCGCACGGTCGTGCTGCTCGAGGGCGGATACGACCTAGGCGCGGTGCGAGATTGTTCGGGTGCGGTAGCCGCCACCCTCCTCGACTCGGTGCATCGGCCCGAGGCGGCCACTGCCGGCGGCCCCGGCATGGAAGTGGTCGAACAGGCCCGCGCGATTCGCGGAGAATTCACATGAGTGTCCCGGCCGGTTTGGCCGCCGCCATCGCGGAAGCGGCACCGCTCACGGCGCGTTTTCGTGAGGCTGGACGGTCGTTGTTCTTCGTTGGTGGTGTTGTACGTGATCACTGGCTCGATCGATCGCGCCCCGAGAACGATCTCGACGCAACCACTGATGCCCGCCCTGAAGAGATCAAGGCGCTTGTGGCCAATCTCGCCGAAGCGGTGTGGACCCAGGGTGAACGTTTCGGCACGATCGGCTGCACGATCGATGGCCAGATGTACGAGATCACCACTCATCGCGCGGAGGCGTACGACCGCGAGTCCCGCAAGCCCACGGTGTCGTTCGGGGATCGAATCGAGGACGACCTCGCCCGTCGCGACTTCACCGTGAACGCGATGGCGGTGGACCTTCTCACCGGCGACATGGTGGACCCCCACGACGGCCAGGGTGATCTTGCGGCGCGAATTCTCCGCACACCGCTCGATCCGGAGATTTCGTTCTCGGAAGATCCGTTGCGGATGCTGCGGGCTGCTCGTTTTCACTCGGGCTACGACTTGGTGCCCACCCCCGAATTGGTCGAGGCGATGACCGCCCTCGTGCCCCGGATCGAGATTGTTTCGTCCGAACGGGTTCGCGATGAGATCCAGAAGCTGATTCTGCTCGACACCCCAAGTGATGGCCTAGCGCTTCTCGCCCAGACGGGCCTTCTCGCCGCGGTGCTGCCGTCGCTTGGTGGCTACTCACCTGACGACGCCCGCGTTCGCGGCGCAGCTGTTGCGCAGGTTGCGGCAACCCCGGCCGCCCGCTGGGCCGCGTTGCTCGCTCCCGAAGGTATCGACCTCGCCACCTTGCGCCGTCTCAAGTTCTCGGGGTCGCTTACCACCGGCGTGATCTGGCTGGTGTCGTCCTACCCGTGGGTGGTTGCGCCTGGCGCCTGGTCGTTCGACGCTCCGGCCCTGCGGCGCACGGCCGCCCTCACGCCAACCGGCCAGACGCTCGACGAGCTCTACGACTGGGTGAGCGGGCTGCGAGCAGCGGCGGGCGCCGATTATGCCGACGTGGATGCCCACCGGCTTGCTCACAGCACACTGCTCGCCGCCGAACCCGACCTGGCCGATCCAGCGCCGCTGCTCACCGGCGAAGCGGTGTGTGCGGTGCTGGGGATCGAACCCGGTCGCGCCGTGGGCGTGGCGATGCGCTGGCTGCGCGACCTTCGTCTCGATGAAGGACCGGTCGACATCGTCGAGGCAGCCGACCGTCTGTTGGTGTGGTGGCCGACCCGGCCGTTGCCCCAACCCGTGGACAGGACGGACTAGACGCCGAGCTTTCGGGCCCGCGCTACAAGTGTTTCCGGGAGTGCCCCTGTGTTTCGACGCTCGAACAGGCTGTCGACGGCGAAGTTGGCTCGGCCGAGTGCCATCACGATCGCTTCGGCGGTGTGGACGAATCGATCACCGATCAGATCTTCGGTGTCCCACGGCACCGGCGCTTCCGGACGCCCACACAGCACGACGGGGTGAGGCACCGACAGAACAAAGTGACCGTTCGGCCGCACAACCCGGTGGACTTGGCGAAAGACGCGGTCGAGGTCCTGCACGAACGACAGCGACGTAATCGCCAAGGCGAGGTCGACGTGGTCGGCCGCGAGGAAAGCGAGCTCCGCCGGCTGGGCCTGATGAAACTCGATGGTGACGGCTTCGTCCGCGGCGAGATCGCGGGCCGCGCCGAGGTGGGACACGTCGTTGTCCACCGCGATCACTCGCGCTCCCCGGCGAGCGAGGCCGACTGCGGTGTGGCCGAGACCGCAGCCCACGTCGAGGATGCGTCGGCCCTTGACATCGCCGAGCAGCCGGCGGTCGATCTCCGGCCCGACCCCCGGTCCGAAGTCGACCGCGTCGAGGGAACGGACGATGTTGGGGTCGCGAGGATCATGGAGCGCCATGCTGGGAGTCTTGCCGCCATTCCACACGATCGTGTGGAGGGGTACTCTCAGGCCTCGTGAAGATGGGACTTACCGAAGCCGCTCGTGGCGGCAGCGCGGGCGTTGACTATCGCCTGGCCCGAGAGGCGACTCTGCAGGCATGGCGAGAGGGCGACCTGTCGACCGAGCAAGTATGCGACGCGCAACGAGAGCTCCAGCGCAACGCTGAGTTCTGTGGTGTTGATATCGGGAACCCCTGCCCCGTCTGTGAACACGAGGCACTTGTCGAAGTCACCTATGTGTTTGGCCCGTGGCTGCCGAAGCACGGTCGTTGTGTCACCAGCGACAAAGAGATGGCCCGCCTCAATGCTCGCAAAGCCGCGAGCCAAGGGTTTGTCGTCGAAGTGTGTACCGACTGCGGCTGGAACCATCTGACCCGCAGCCGAGCCCTCGGCGGTTGACGGCCCTTCTATTCAATACCCCTTTACTGAATGCCCTTTTCGAGGGCGTAGCGAATCAGTTCCTGCTTCCTACTCAGGTGAAGCTTCTTCGAGATGTTGCGGACATGGTTTTCGACAGTCTTCTGGCTGATGAACAGCTCCGCGCCGATCGCCTTGTAGGTGTGACCCCGGGCCACATGTTGCAGCACTTCTCGCTCACGCGGCGACAAACCCTCGTCTGGACTGTCCACCTTCATCCGGCGCAACTCAGTGAGGACGAGTGCCGCGAGTGAAGGAGAAAACACCGGCTCGCCGCGGGCGGCCTTCCAGAGTGCGAGCCGGAGCTCCTCGGGTTCGGTCGACTTCAGGAGTTATCCCTGGGCGCCGGCGGACACGGCTTCGAGGAGATCTCGCTCGGCTTCCGACACCGTGAGGATCACGAGGATTGTGTCGTCGCCACATTCTCGAGGGACACGCAGACCTCCACCATCAGGCATGTGGAGATCACACAGAACCAGATCGGGTTTGTGTCGACGGATCTCGCCGAGGTCGGCCCGCACGCCGCTGCGCCAGATGGTGTGGTCATCGGCGATCACCACGCGTACGTGGGTGGGGTTGGTGGCGTTCATCAGATCCAGAGTCGCACTTCTGTGCCGGCGGCGGCGGATGACACAACTTCGACGCGGCCACCGACGCGTTCGATCCGGTCATGAATCGAGTGCCGGCGTCCTTGTCCGGAGGGTGTTGTCGCCACATCAAAGCCGTCTCCGTCGTCGTTGACCGAGCAGAACACCTGGTGCCCGTTGGGGTCGTCGTCGAGGGGTTCGGCGTAGACGACTACCCGTGACGCGTTGGCTTGTTTCGAGGCGTTCACGATGGCTTCGCTGACCGCACCGCCAAGCGCATGTTCGACATCGCTCACGAGCGTGGGGAGGTCGTCGGGGAGCAGGGCCTGGACGGCCAGGTCATACCCCGCGGCGGCCCGGGCTGCCGCGCCCGCAACGGTGGCCGCGAAGCCATCACTATCGTCGGGTGTTCCCCATAGATGGGCTCGAAGGTCGCGGTCTTGGCGGCGGGCGAGGTCCACGAGTTCTTGGTCGTCGGAGCGTCGTTGGATGACGGCGAGGGTTTGCAGCACCCCGTCGTGGAGGGTGGACGCGAGTTCTTCTCGGGCCCGAGCCGCGGAGATTTGAATCGACGCTTCCCGCAGTCGTGACATCAGCAGCGCTGCACCGATCCCGGCAAGGAAGTACAACGCGGACTTTGAGCCAACACCAACCCAGCTGTCGTTGCCGCCGCGCACATTGAGTTCGCCCTACCAGCTGAGCGCCGCAAGCACCGCGGCAACGAGCACACCAGCGCGCAGACCAAGCATCGCCCCGATGGTGAGAATGACCGCCTGCGGCCAGGCCCACGGCAACGACTGCCGGCGGGTTTCGAGATCGACTCCACCCCAGATCACGCCGTCAGCCAGAAGTAGTCCCCCGGCAATCGTCGCCTCGATGACCATGGTCCGGCGCAGCATGAGCCACCGGCCGTCGTTTTGAATCGCCAGCGTGCTGAACAGAGTAAACGCGGCGGCGCCAAGTATTGGAATCGCGAGCTCGGGTCGAGTGAGGTGTTCGCGTTGAAAGTACAACGCAACCGCCGCCCACGAGATGGTCAACCAGCGGTGCGCAACGATGCCACGCAGAATGCCGATCTCGAGCGAACGGTCGAGTAGAACGAGCGGAGCGGTGAGGGCGGCCACGAGGTCCACAGTACGTGCCCCTTGAGGTTCTCTAAGGGGTTCGCTACCATTCCTCTTACCGCCGGTAGCACTCGTGCACTGGACGGGAAAGGAGTCAGACATGGGCAAGCTCACTGCCCCAGCAATCGCTTCTCACAAGACGCGGGATGGCAAGGACCCCCTGGTGATGGTCACCGCCTACGACGCGCCCGGCGCCCGTATGGCGAGTGAGGCCGGCGCCGACATGATTCTCGTGGGCGACAGCCTCGCTATGGTTGTGCTCGGCTACGACGACACGCTCCAGGTCTCGATCGACGACATGTGTCATCACACCGCCGCCGTGGCTCGGGCCAAACCCGACTGCCACATCGTGGGTGACATGCCCTGGATGAGCTACCACGTGTCTCCCGAGGAGACGGTGCAGAACGCGGCTGAGCTCGTGCGAGCTGGTGCCCACTCGATCAAGTTGGAGGGTGGCCGCAAACGTCTCCCGATGATTGAGCAGATCATCGATGCTGAGATCCCGGTGATGGGCCACATTGGTCTCACCCCACAGTCGATCCACACGATGGGCGGCTTCAAGGTGCAGGGCAAGCAGGCCGAACACGCCCGCAAGCTCGTGCAGGCCGCGAAGTCGCTGGCCCATGCCGGTTGTTTCGCGGTGGTTCTTGAGGGTGTCCCGGTTCGCGTGGCCGAGATGGTCACCGATGCGATCGATGTCCCCACCATTGGGATCGGTGCGGGAAGTCACTGCGACGGTCAGGTGCTCGTGTACCACGACCTCTTGGGTATCGAGGATCGTTTCGTGCCGAAGTTCGTGCGTCGCTACGCCGACATCAAAACCCAATCCGTCGAGGCCATCCGGGCTTACGCCGACGATGTCCGATCTGGTTCCTTCCCCAACCACGATGAGAGCTACCACATGGCCGACGAAGAGGCCGAGGAACTCCACCTGTACGGAGCGGGCTGAACAAGGTTCGACCCTGACAGGTGCGGACGGCTAGATTTTCTGTATGCGGCGTCGATTGCTCCTCCCCTTTCTTGCCTTTGTTTTGATCGCCGCCGCGTGCAGCAACGATTCGGGGAGTGGCGATGCTTCTCCACCCGAGGACACGACGACTGCGGTGCCCACCACCGACGCGCCGACCACTACCACGGAAGCACCAGCGCCAAAGCTTCCCGACTACACCGACGAGCTGGCGGCGATGCCCTCGTCCCCCAACGACGCGACGTTGCCCAATGTCGATCCTGAGAACAGTGGCGGCGTGTATGGATTCAGTCGCTACGTCTACCAGAGCGCCGGCGACGAGATTCTTCCGAGCCTGATCGAAGGGCCGCAGGGTTTCCAGACCCGATGCCAAGACATCATGCTCGACTGTTCCTACCTTGAGCTAGCAGCGCTCTACGATAGCGGTGAGGAAATCCCCAATTATCTTCGGATGGATCGCGAAACCCTCGGCGAACTCGTCGACCAACTGGGCCAGACCGAGGACTATCTGGCCCAGTTCGAGACCATCGACGATGCGTGCGCGGCCGGAATGTTCGTGAGTTCCGGTCAGTCACCCAACATGGGCATCCATTTCTACGACGTTCGAGCGGGCAACGGGTTCGACCCCGCTCATCCGCAGATGGTTCTCTTTGCCAAGGAAGGCAATGAGGGTCGGGGCGGTGCCCAGCTCGGTGCCTGTGTGAATGGTGAGTGGACGGGAGACAGCGCGGGCTACGAGGCGGTTGGCGTGGTGTTCAACGTGGCGCAATCCGATGAACATCCGGCTGGATTCGCCGGCGATCTCGACAACTGGCACATCCACTTCAACCTCTGTCAAGGCGCCAACGTTGGCGCGGTCGCCACCCGTGAGATCTGTGAAGAGGCGGGCGGAAGCTGGCAGGCCGAAACCAACAGCTGGATGATGCACGCCTACGTGGCACCCAGCTTCGACGCTCAGGGCGGGGTGTTCTCGATGTTCAACCCTTCGATCTGGCCCGTCACCGATCCGGCTCGGATGGAAGAGAACTTCACCATCCCCAGCGGCGATGGCACCGTGGCGGCACCCATCACCAACTTCAACTTCGGCGACATCGTTGTGGAAGCGGGCGACACCGTCCGTTTCGCCAACACCGACAGCGTGCCGCACACGGTCACAGCCGGATCCGCTTTCTTGCCCGAGTTGGATTTCTTCGACAGTGGGCTTCTCGGCACCACCGACACCTTCGACCTCAGCTTTGAGACCGCAGGCGAGTACGACCTGTTCTGTGTGTTGCACCCTGAAATGACCGCAACGGTCACGGTGAGCTAGAGGGTCGCGTGCCGGGGAACCTATTCAGTCTGGCTGTGAAGTGGCCAGTAGGGCGCTGATTAGGGCGTCGATTTCGTCGTGGGTGTTGAAGATGTGGACCGACGCTCGGATCATGGGTGGAAGGTCGCGGGCCATCGTGTCAAGGAGGGCGCTGCCGGGCGGTTGCACGCTCACGTTGATGCGCCGGGCTTGGAGCTCGGCCTTCAGCTTGTCGAGGTTGCGGTCGCCGAGAGAGAACGTGACGATGCCACACTTCTTGATGCCGAGGTCGTGGACGAGAGCGCCCGGCACCTCTTCGATCAGTCGCTCGCGAAAACTGTCGGCGAGCTCGGTGACGCGAGCCTCGATGGAAGGCAGTCCCCAGCCGAGCGCTTCGTCGACCGCGTTGCCGAAACCGAGGAGTCCGGCCCACCCTTTCTCCCATACTTCGAATCGCTGGGCATCGGGTTTCAGTTCGTAGGTGGATCCGTCGACCCAATGTGCTGCGTCGTGGTCGACCATCGCCGGGTGCATGGTCTCAAGGACGGGCTGGCGGACGTAGAGGAACGCGGTGCCACGCGGGCCGCGCATGAACTTGCGGCCGGTGGCCGTGAGTGCGTCACACCCGATCGCCTCGACATCAAGTGGAAGCTGCCCGGCTGATTGACAGGCGTCGAGGAGATAGGTGATGCCGTGGGATCGAGCGATCCGGCCCACTTCGGCGGCCGGGTTCACGAGCCCGCCATTGGTGGGGATGTGATTGATCGAGATGAGCTTCACGCGTTCGTCGGCCATCAACTCGAGCGCCTCGACGTCGATCTCGCCGGCGCCATTGTTGGGTACGACCTCAACGATGGCGCCCGTCTTCTCGGCGATGTGGAGATAGGCGATATAGTTCGCGCCGTACTCGGATTGAGTAGTGAGAATTCGATCGCCGGCCGCGAACGGCAGTGAATAGAGAAACAGATCGAACGCAGCGGTGTTGCTCGTGGAGAGCGCGATCTCGGTGGGTGCGGCGTTCAGCATCGTGGCGATCGAGTGATAGATCCCGTCGATGCGGCCTTGCTCCTGCGCATGGGCTTCGTAGCCGCCGATGCGCGCCTCGAGTTCGAGGTGTTCGATCTGGGTGCGGAGCGTCGCATCGGTGGGAAGCGAGGCCCCTGCATTGTTGAAGTGGATCAGATCGCGGCAACCGCTGGTCTCGCCCCGAGCGCGAGCGACATCAATGGGGACCCCGTGAGACATGCCCAGAGACTATGCGCAGCCCAGACCAACATCGGCCTGGATTCCTGTGTGATCGGACACGAAGTAGAGGCCGTCAATGGGTTTGGCGAGCGGGAGATTGGCCCACACGCCAGTGTTGGTGCCGTCGCCGTCGTCATCGGTGGCCTCAACGAGCAGGGTGCATCCCTCCGGCGGTCGAGCCAATACGAAGTCGATGCGCCGCTGCGGAATGTTGTCGGCCCGGTCGAGACCGGCATAGTCCGATTCGCGATCGTCGCCGATGCCCGTGGTGCAGCCCACACCACCTTCTTCGGGGCATTCGGCGTTGCCGGCCGCGAGATGGGTGTCGATGAAACCAGCGTCGAGGAGTACCTTAATGCGAGGTTCGTCGATTCGTTTGTTGAGGTCGCCGATTACGAGCTGCAATGAGCCCGCTGCCGCGTTCTTATCGAGGAAGGCCAGCGCTTCGTAGGGGTGACAGTCGCCGAGGTTGCTGCCCGCAGGGCAGGCATCGAGGCACGTGGTCGCGGGTTGCTCCCCGCTACAGGGAGGGTTGAAAGAGTTGCTGGCGAAGTGGGTACTGAAGACATCGACAGTGAGCCCGTCGCCGGCATCGAGTTGGGCCCAATGGGCGGACCAGACGGGTGCGCCCGCCAACTCAACACGGCCGTCTTCGAGGACCGGTAGCGACGTGAGGATCATCTCCTGATCGGGGAGCCCGAGATCTTCGGTGAGTAGCACATGCTTGCCGTCGCAAAGGAATGGCAGCTGCTCGGGGATTACTTCAAACCAGCGGGCCGCGATCTCCTGCAGCGCAACGATTTCCGGACAACCGACGTCGTCTTCGAGCTGGGACCAGAGGATCTCGACCCGAGCCTCGATGTTGCACTGATCGGTGTATTCGGCGCATCGAGAGATCGGCGGCACTAGACCGTGGAGCACATTGATCGTGGCGACTTCCACGTTCCAAGTGTCGACGGGTTCGGTGGTGGTCGGTGGGGCGATGGTAGTTGGTGTGGTGCTCGTTGAAGGCTGGCCGACCGCTGTCGTGCTCGTGGTGTCGGCGGGTGCAACCGTGCCACTGGTGCCGCTGCAGGCTGCCGCGATCGTGCAAAGCACCAGAACGGCGACGCCGGCGTTGAGCTTCATAACGCTGCGGCCGTCGTGTCGGTGGGAGCGCCGCTGGTGTGGCCCTCGTACCGTCGGCATTAATCGGGGCCGTCGCCGTCGCCGTGGTGGTGATGGGTCGACCGGGGTGCCGTCAGAACGATGGTTGCCGCACATGGGCCAACGCTACGCGTCAGCGAGCGGCTAGGCGGGGACAACGAGCACCAGCGCCCCAGGAGTCTCCTCCCCACCGTTCCGGAACGGCAACAACATCATGGCTGTCACACCCCACCCATAAGGTGCTGGACATGCGCTCGACCGATACCCTTGTCACGTTCCCGGCGAATCCTCGCTGTGGGCATACAACAAAGACAACCCCTGCCCCGGGAAGGGGCCCCGCCGTGCGGGTCCAAAGGAGGTGAGCTCGTGGCCATTTCGCGAGCCTATGAACTCATGGTGATCATCGATAGCGACGTCAATGAGAATGACGTCCAAAAGGTGATCCCACGTACAGAAGGTTTGATCACCGAAGAAGGTGGACGGATCGCATCGACCGATAACTGGGGTCGTCGACGCTTCGCCTACGAGATCAACCACAAGGCCGAAGGCAACTACGTGGTCTGGGAGATCGTGACCGAGTCAGCCGGTCTTCCCAACACGGAACGCCAACTTCGTCTCGCGGACGACATTGTCCGCCACAAGTTGTTCCGTTTGCCCGAGAAGGAAGCCGCCAAGCGTGGCCTCTTTGGCGGCGAACCGGAGCCAGAAGCAGAGTCGGCAGACGCCGGCTGATCGGAAGAGGTACCGATATGGCATTCGACAACACAATCACGGTGGTCGGCAACGTCACCCGCGACCCCGAGTTGCGCTTCACCCAAGGCGGCATGGCCGTCGCGAACTTTGGCATTGCCTGGAACAAGAAAAAGGCAGATGGCGAAGAAGAGGTTTCGTTCTTCAATGTGAGCTGCTTCCGGCAGTTGGCGGAGAACGTCGCTGAGTCGGTCACGAAGGGCTCGCGTGTCGTTGTATACGGCATGCTCCAGCAACGAAGCTGGGACACCCCCGACGGAGATCGTCGTTCCGCAGTGGAAATCGTGGCCGACGATGTCGCGCCGAGCCTCAAGTGGGCATCGGCAGAGATCCGTCGCAACGAGTTCCGCGGTGAAGGTGGCAACGCAGCAGGCGGCAACGCCAGTGGTGGCAGTGGTGGCGCAAGCCGTCCGGCCAGCAACGAGGCCCCGCCCACATATGACATGGACGAGGAGCCGTTCTAGCCCGAAGGGCGAGAACGCACTCCACACAAGAATTAGAGAACGGAAAAACGCAGAATGGCTAAGGTCAAGAAGCGCGGCAGCTCAAAGAATGTAAAGAATGAGCGTCGCGGCAAAAAGAAGGTATCGATCCTCTCCACGGAGAAGATCGAGTACGTCGATTGGAAGGATGCAAACCTCCTTCGTCGGTTCATGTCCGAGCGGGCAAAGATTAAGGCCCGTCGTGTGAACGGCAACGACAGCCAACAGCAGAAGCTGATTGCGGATGCAATCAAGGTCGCTCGTGAGATGGCCCTGGTTCCCTACGCCAACAAGGTCACGACCCAACGCAGCAACCGCGATCGCGGCGAGCGTGGCAGTCGTGCCGACGGTCCCGCTCCTCGTCCGAGCGGTCCGCCGCCCGCAGGGGAAGAGGGCGAAGAGGGAACCGACAACGCTGAAGTCGACACCACAGAAATTGAAGGTGTCACCATCGACGGGGATCAGGCCACCGTTGCCGATGCCATGAGCGAGGAGACGGAAGCGTGAAGGTGATCCTCCGTCAAGACGTGGATGGACTTGGCCACAAAGGCGATATCTGTGATGTCGCCGATGGTTATTTCCGCAACCTCCTGAGCCCCAACGGTCTCGCGATGAAGGCCACGAAAGGGGCTGAGGCACAAGCCGAGGCAATGCGCCGTTCGGCGAGCATGAAGAACGCGGCGAGCCGAGCGGAGGCCCAAGAGGTCGCCACTAAGCTCGTCCCGTCGGTCATCACAATCTCCGCGAAAGCGGGCGACGGTGGTCGACTCTTCGGTTCGGTCGGCGCAGCTGAGATCGTGGGAGCGGTCGAAGCCCAGACGGGTGTTGTTGTCGAGCGTCGCTCGCTCAGCCTAGAGACGCCCCTCAAGGATCTCGGCCAGTCAATGGTGATGTGCAAGCTCCACCCCGAGGTGGAGTTCCCCATCACCGTCGACATCGTCGAGGAGTAATCGGATATGAGCGGGCGGTCACCTCATCAGGGGGGTGACCGCCTTGCCATCCAATCGCAGAAGGCATCGTTTTCGCAGCGGCGGCGCCCCAATCCCCAGACTTCCACAGGGTCATCCACAGTTCGACCTGGGTGTATACAAGGTCTATCCACAGAATTTGTCGAAGATTTCCCCTGGTTTTGAGCTGATTCCCCCTGGTTCTACACAGGGCCCAGCGGCCAGGCTCTTCTGTCGGCAGCGGGAGCGGAACACATATGGTCATGAGCGAGTCAGACACTGCGAGGACACCGCGGGTCCCGCCCCACAACCTGGAAGCCGAAGAGTCGCTGCTTGGTGCCATGTTGCTGTCACGCGACGCCATCGCCGACGCAGTCGAAGTCTCGTCGGTGGAGCACTTCTATCGACCGGCCCACGCCCATGTATACGAGGCGATCTCCGCGCTCTACGCCGCCGGCGACCCGGTTGACCCGGTCACCGTTGCCGAAGAACTCGACCGCGCCGGGGTGCTCGAATCGATTGGTGGCCTGGATGGGTTGATCAGCCTTCAAGTCCACACCCCCGCCACCTCCAACGCAGGGAAGTACGCGCGAATCATTCAAGAGCGGTTCACCCTGCGAAAGCTCATTGAGGTTGCGGGTGAGATTGCGGAGATCGGCTACGGCCGACCGGACGATGTCGCCAGGGCGGTCGATGAAGCCGAGAACAAGATGTTCCAGGTGGCCCAGGGGCGAGTCGCCGACACCATGGGCGAAATCCGCGATCTACTCGATGCCACGCTCGACCGTCTCGAACAGCTCTACGAGGCCGGCGAAGGAATCACCGGCACACCAACAGGTTTCATCGATCTCGACGAATTACTTTCAGGGTTGCAGCCCAACGCCTTGCTGATAATCGGTGCTCGCCCAGCCATGGGCAAGACCGCACTTGCGCTGAATATGGCGGCCTACGCCGCTGTTCATGCCAACCGGCCGACGTTGATCTTCAGCTTGGAGATGGGCCATCTCGAACTCACTCAACGTCTGCTATGTGCCGAGGCCAACGTTGATGCCAAGAACATGCGCGACGGCAACCTTAAGGAAGAAGACTGGACCCGGATCTCCAACGGCATTGGCCGGCTCGCCGAGTCGCCTCTGTGGATCGACGACAATCCGAACCTCACCATCATGGAGATCCGTGCCAAGGCGCGGCGGTTGAAAAGCCGCACCGGCGACCTGGGCCTAATCGTGGTCGACTACCTCCAGCTCATGACCGGTCGCTCCGGTGCGGAAAGTCGCCAGGTTGAAGTGGCCGAGATCAGTCGTGGTCTCAAGATCTTGGCTCGTGAGCTGCAATGCCCCGTGGTTGGTTTGTCGCAGCTCTCGAGAAATCTCGAGATGCGCCAAGACAAGCGACCGATGCTTGCGGATCTTCGTGAATCAGGTTCAATCGAGCAGGACGCCGACGTGGTGATGTTCCTCTACCGCGATGAGGTCTACAACCCGGGTAGCGAGAACGAGGGCATGGCCGAAATCATCGTTGCTAAGCATCGAAACGGACCTACGGGCACGATCAATCTTGGGTTTTTGCCCCGTTTCACTGCATTCAAGAACCTCACCCGCCGCGACGTCTGACGCTGCCAGCGGTCATCTCAAGAATGTCTCGGCCCACGGCAACCTTCGGCTCGAAGACGATCAGAGATCTCGAGCATCAGTTCACTCGCGGCGACGCCGCAATTCGCGAAATGAGATTGAACCTCGATGGTGATGTGTGGTCGGGCGAACAGTGTCATGAGGGCGGTGGACCCAATGATGAAGTGACCGATGTACCGTCGCGTGGTGCAGCCTGTTCTGTTGGTTCTTGCTGGAGTTTTGGCCGGAATCCTTGTGGTGCTGGGGTTGGCGGCGCTGGTGGTCGACGATGAGACCTTGGCGAAGCCGCCGATCCATGCGCTCGAAGTGGGGTTTCCTGCTGTTGTGCATGACGACGACGATGCCCGAATGCTCACCGTCGCCTGGAATCGTTGGCGGACAGCCTCGTTTGTGAGTCCGGGCACGTGGACCCGCACGCTCGATGGTGTTGATGCGCCGCTTGCCGGGAATACCTACACGGCGCAGGACCCGCCCCGAAGGCTCGTTGTTCGGTTGGGTGGGGTGCTCGAGCAGATCGACGGTGAACTCACGACCTGCGCGGCACCCGCCGAGGGTGTGATCGTTCCGGCGTGCACCGAGGTCAGCGGCCAGCGGGGATACGACGACCGGGTCTTGGCGGAGATGGCGCTGGTTGTTGGCTACGTGATCGGCGAGTCGCGGATCTACGACGTCGCAGCGATCGACGGCTGTTTCCAGGTGGAGCTTCTGCCGGCTGCGCTGCGATCTCCGTGGGGTCGAGCCGCCGAGTTCTGTTTCGACGAGAGCAGCGGCGCCTTGTGGTCGAGCCGTGTACGGCGGCAGACGGCGACCGATTTCGAGCAGACCCCTGCCATTCGTGAAGAAGTTGCCGACCTCAACTTCTCACGCTGAACGCCACCCCGATGAGGGTGGCGTTTAGACGAGAGGAGGCGGAGGCCGAACTAAGTGCGCCAGCACCCTGGAAAAGCGCTGGTGGCCTTGCGTTGGAGAGAGTGTTCAACCCCCACCCGTCTCTCTGTGGCGACCGGGGGCGAATCCGGTAGCCATTGTTTGTATCGGCGCGAAAGGGCTGTTGGTAAAGCGCTCAGGAAAGAACAAGTCATGCGGCCCAGTTGGCTTGGGGCCTCTGTCGCTAGCAACATGGCCATATGTTCTTGGGCGAGGATTTGTTGCCGTTTTTAGTGTTGGCGATTGGCGGCGCGATGATGGCCGGCAATCTGGCGGCATTGGTGCGTCCGCCCGATCAGTCTCACCACGACGAGGATTTGGAGCGTGCTCCGCTCGGACGAAGTCTTGTCTTTATCGTGGTTGGTCTTGTTGCCACGGTGTGGGCGTTGGCCAGCCTGATTGCGGGCTAGGCCGAAAACGAAGAACACCACCCCGGTGAGGGTGGCGTCTGGTGGTCTGCTGCTTGCCTGTGGAATGTGAAGACGAGAGGAGGCGGAGGCCGAACTAAGTGGGCCAGCACCCTGGAAAAGCGCTGGTGACCTTGCGTTGGAGAGAGTGTTCAACCCCCACCCGTCTCTCTTTTGTTCGGCGTAGGCGAATCCGCCGGACTGTTTCTATTACGGCGCCAGGGGTCCGGTCCTTAAATGTTTTGTTGTAGGTCGTTGGGTTCTACGTGAAACGCGGCGGCGAGGTGGGGGTGCCCCACTGGGGTGTCCGTCGTTCGTTGAGGGCGGTGACCCCTTCGCGATAGTCGGACTCGGTCATCATCTGTTCGAGGCGGGTTTGGGCGTCGCGTACGGAATCGGCGGGGTTGCCGTGGAGAGCGTCGATAGCCAGCTGGCGTTTGGTGGCGCGCAGAGAATGAGGGCTGACCATGTCGATGAGCTGTCGGGCGTATTCATTGGCGGTCGCATGCACTTGGTCGGCGCCGACTGCGCTCGTCGCGAGGCCAAGCGTGGCGGCTTCTGCCCCCAGGACGATGCGTGAGGTGAGGAGAATGTCGGCGGCCGCACCGCGGCCTACGAGCCTCGGAAGAATCCAGGACAGTCCGTATTCGACGGGAAGGTTCAGCTTGCCGTGAGCGCTGGTGAGCTTGGCGGTGTCACTGATAATGCGAACGTCGCACCAGCACAGAAGGGCGAGGCCAACGCCAGCGGCCGCGCCGTTCACGGCGGCGATCACGGTGGTTTCGAGGCCGAGGAGGTAGGCGAAGTCGGCATCGAATTCTTCGCGGGCGCCGTAGCCAGGGTTGGCGAGGTCGACCGGGGTGCCGGGGTCGTATCCGCCTCGTTCGGCATGACCGGCAAGGGCCTTAGCATCGCCGCCAGGGCAGAACGTGCGGCCGGCGGGGTCGCCGGTGATGATGATGACTCTGATGTTGGGTTCGGTCTCAGCAACGTCGAGCAGGTGACGGAGCTCCGTGTGCATTCGACCGGTCCAGGCGTTGTGGGAATCGGGCCGCGAGAGGGTGATGGTGGCAACGCCGTTGTCCTGGGCGTATTTGGTTGCCTTGAGTTCCATAGACGGTCCGGATGCCATGCCTGGACCCTAGACATCGGGTAAGCGACATACCGTCGCGTTGTGCGGATCTGGTGGCATTGGCGTCTGGTGGTCGCCGCGGCTCTCGCCGCGATGGTGGCAGTTGCCGGTGCCGTGTTGCCGGTCTGGGCTCAGGATGTTGATGATGTGGCGCCGGTCGATTTCGCTGCGGTGTCGGCCGCGGTGACCTATACCGTCGATGCTGCCAATGAGCAGATAACGGCGTCGGCGCGGGTGGCAGTCCGCAATATTGGGTTGCCGGACGAAGCGGCGGTCAGCGACTTGTCGCTGGTGCTACCGACAACTGCGGGTTTGTCGATCTCGGCGCCGCAGAACGGGGTGCCGATTGAGGTGCGGCCCGGCGAGCTGTCCGCCGACTTTGTTGTGTGGACAATTGCCCTCGTGCGAGAGCTTGACCCCGGTCGCACGGCGGAGGTTGTTGTGGAATTTGTGCTGCGACAAGTCGGCGGGAATCGGGTTCCGAGCGCGACTCGGTTCAATCCGGCGTATGTGAGTTTCCCGGCGTTGGGACTCGGTGACGCGGGAGCCGGTTCAGTACGGGTCATCGTGCCGGGTTGGTTTTCGACCCGCTGGGTCGACCTGTCGGGCTCGATTGATGAGCCGGTGCCCTACGAGTTGGGTTTGGCGCAGATCTACGACGTGGTTGAGGTCGGCGAGGGGTTCGTTGCTGTGGTTGAGGCTCGACATGACGAGTCGCTGGAGAGGCGGGCCGAAACGCTCGGCGATACGGATGTTGCGGTGGAGTTCGCCTCGTGGCCAGGCGATGGCTCATGGCGGGGTCTGATCGCCGATCACCTTGAGCATCTGATCCCCACTCTGGAATCGCTGATCGGGACGCCGTGGCCGATTGTGGGAACGTTGGAAGCACGCGAGTCGAACTCGGGGCTGGTTCACGGCTTCGGTGGATCGTTTGTGCGTGCGGCTGCGGGCAGCGGCATCGAACTCGGCCCAGTCGTGGACGAGGGGGTGATCGCTCACGAACTGGCCCACGCATGGTTCGACGATCGATTTGACCCCTGGCTCGCAGAAGGCATCGCCTTCTGGCTGGCCGTCGCCGCACTTGGGGAGGAGGACGGTGGGGACGATCGGCCCGTCGACCGTGACGACCCGGCCGCCATGGCGCTCGAACAATGGCTTCCGCAGCATGGCGACCCGGCGGTGGATCACTATGGCTATGCCGCGGCCGCCGCAATCTTTGACCGCACTCTGACGGGGCTCGGTGCGACCGGTCAGCAGACGTTCCTCCGAGCGATCTTGGCGGGATCCTCGGGGTATGGCGATCGCGTGAGTCCGCCGGAGTTCGAAGATTGGCGGCGCTCCGCCGATGTTGCGACGCTCGTGAATGTCGATCTGATGATCGAGGTGGTCGTCTGGGTCCTCGCTGATCCGCCGGATGACCTTGTCGGAGAGCGCGCCATGACGCGCACGACCTACGAACGCTTTGCTGATCAAGCGGGGGATTGGGGGATGCCCGCGGCAGTGGAGATCGCCATGTCCAACTGGGATTTCGAGACGGCCGATCGAGCGCTGGGCGCGGCACAGGTCTTGCTTGACGAGCGAGACGATTTGGCCGAGCGCGCCGAGAGGCTCGGTGTGATGCAGCCGGTGGCTGCGAAGGAGGCGTTCGCGGCCGACACCGTTGCGTCGGCGCTTGCCCTACGCGCAGAGGCGGTCGGTATCGCGTCGGTTGAAGCCGCGCTCGCGGCGGCTGATGCAGGCCGTTCGTGGGTGGCCTCGATTGGGTTGCTCGGCGTCGACGTCGACCCCTGGGTTCGCGATGTTGAGGTGGCCTACACGGCGAGCGATCACGCGCTCGCAACGTCGAGGAGTGATCAAGTGATCGCCCGCATTAATGACGCTGGTAATGGTGGCGCCCGTCGGCTCGCGGCCACCGGACCGGGGTTCGCGATCGTGGCGCTGATCGGCCTGTTGTTCGCGGCAGGCCGCGTGCGGTGGCGGTAGACCGGTCGGTAGTCTTGGCAGTCGTGCCTGTCCAACCAACCTCCTACCGTTTCGGTGCGTTCTCTCTGGTGGTGTTGGCGCTGCTGCCGAGTCTTCTCATGGCCGGGAGCGCTGGAGCACAAACCGTCGATGTCCTCGCGGTCGAGACCTTCGCGTCGTATCGGCCGGCCGTCGCCGAGGCCCGGGTCGATGTTGAGTTTCGCTACGAGTTCGAAAACACCACGACCGATGCTGCGTTCCCCGGCTTCTTCGAAACGCTGCCTGATGCGGCGATTGATATTGATGCGACCCAGGGCGACACGAGCCTGCCGAAGCTAGGTGCGGTGCCCAAGGACGGGTTTGTCACGTGGTTGGTCACTTTCGATGAGCCACTTGAACCAGGCGACTCTGCATCGGTCGTGTTGCGCTGGTCGCTCGCGGCGAACCAGGTGACGACGATTGTCGAACCGGGAGCTGTCGCTCTTGATGTGTATGTGCCGGGTCCCGCCCACTCGACATGGCACCCCGCCGAAGTTGTGTTGCCGGAATCGTTCCGCCCGGTTGAGGCCACGACTTCGCAGGTGGACGACGCCGATGAGTCGTTCGTGGTGTGGCCCGCGGCAACGTCGGCTCCCTATGAGTCTGAGCGCTTCGCCTTTCTCGACGATGCCGCCTTCACGACAGCGGCTGCCAATGATTCGCCGGAAGGGATGACGGTGGCTGACTGGTCCGATTCGGGCGACTGGTCCGAAGCCGTGCTCTCGCGGGCAACGGCCGTGGCCGGGGAGCTTGAGGACTGGTTCGGCTTGCGCGACGACCTCTTCACCATTCGCCGAGCGTTCCCCGGTGACGAACATCCGCTGATCAGCACGGATCCGATATTCGGCTTCGACGTGGTGGAGCTCGTTAGCGACGACATCGTTTCGATTGATCATCAACTGGCCCATGTTTGGCTCACGGGGGTGCCATTCGTCGATGCTGCTTTTGCGGAAGGGTTCGCCCATGCCTTTGCCGGAACTCGAGAGGCAACGGAAGCGCCAACGGCGGCCTCGATCATTCCTGACCTCGTCGACGAAATGAGCGTCAGTGGGGTACGAGCCGTTATCGACGCGTTGCGTGTCGGGTCGATCTCGTACCCCGGCGCCGGTGAAGCGGTGCAGCCCCTTCTGGCCGGCGATCAGATGATCATCGATCTCATGGAGAATGTCGGTGGTGTCGATGACGCGGCCGCGTCATTCCGTTCGTTCGAAACCGACAGCGATGTGCTCGCCGCCTACGATCAGCGGGCCGCAGCGAGGGCCGACTATCTCGCGTTGGAGTTTCGAGCCGGTGGCTGGTCGCTTCCGCCCTATCTCCGAGAAGCAATGGCGGGATGGGAATTCCTGTCATTCAGCGACACACAAGCGGCAGTCAGTGACGTGCTCGCCCGCCGTGATGCGCTTCACGTGTGGGCCGAATCCCTCGATCTTGAGCTGCGGTTGGAGGCCCAGGACGCGTTTGAATCCGCCGCCGTCGACATGAGCGAAGTGAACGACATCCTTGATGCTCAGGAGGCAGCGCTGGCCGCCTTTGCTGAGGCAGAACGACTGGTCAACGGTGACCGTGGCCTGCTTGCTCGTGTTGGCGCTGCTGGCAGTGACCCCGACGCCGAACTCGCCGCCCTTCGTGTTGCCTGGGCGGAGGGCGATGATCATCTCGTTGAACAGGGTGGCCACCAACTCGCAGAGACCGTGGAAGGGGCGGTCGGCCGCGGCACGATCCGCCTGTTAGTTCCCGCGTTGCTGATTCTTGGCCTTTGGCAGAGCATGCGTCTGGTTCGCCGCTGGTCTGCGACGCGCCGCACGGGCGCCGCCGCGGCGAGCTAGCCCTGATACAGAATCTGCGATGTGTAGACCAGCGAGGGCTTCTCGTTGTCCTTCACGTGGGTGGCCGATTCGAACGACAGGAGGGTGCCGGCGCGGTGGGTTTCGGCGCCGATCAGTCGTGACCGAGCGTGCACGGTGGAGCCGGCCGGCACTGGCGAGAGGAAGCGGGCGCCGCCGCAACCGAAGTTGATGGCGTTCTTCACGCCGGACAGTTCGACGGGCACCGAGATCAGCATCGGCATGAGACTCATGGTGAGATAGCCGTGAGCGATCGGGCCGCCGAACGGGCTTTCCTTGAGGCAGCGCTCGACGTCGATATGGATCCACTGGCGGTCGCCGGTGAGCTCGGCGAATTCGTTGATCATGTCCTGGGTGACTTCGATCTCTTTGCCCCACTCTCCGTATTCGTCGCTGGTGTGGGCATTGATGGCATCGATGTCGTCGAAGGCGATGGACATTCTCTTGGGACTCCTGGTCAAGCGATCCGGTCGATCATGTCACGGGTGACACGATTTCGTTGGGGTCGGCCGGTGACGAATCGCTCGACTTCATCGCACACCCAGTCGCTCATCCGGGCCAACTCGGTGCCCTGGCTACCGGCCATGTGTGGCGTGTAGATCGCGTTCGGGAGGGACCGCAGCGGATGGTCCTCGGGCAATGGTTCGACGGGGTCGGTGACATCGATGATGCCGAAGAGCCGACCGGCTGTGAGTTCTGCTGTGAGCGCGTCGAGATCGAGGCAGTGACCCCGCGAGGTGTTGATCACCGTTGCTCCATCGGGCAAAGCGGCCAAGTGTTCGGCGGCAACGAGATTGAGGGTTGCGGGGAGGGCGGGGGCGTGGATCGACAAGACGTCGGAATGGCGACACAGCTCAGTGAGGTCGTCGGCCTTGGTCGCACCGAGCGCCTCGATAGAAGCGGCGTCGACAAACGGGTCGTAGATCTCGACGCAGAGATGAGGGAAGGGCTGGAGAAGTTCGGCCACTCGTCGTCCGATGAGCGACGCGGAGACCAGTCCAATGGTCTTGTCCCAGTTCCCGGGTTGAGGCGCAGCCAGCGGTGGCGTCCACGTTTCACGGCCTTGTTGGGCCGTAATCGCAGGAAAGATCCGCTTGTTGGCCAGCAAGATCATGGCCAGCGTGTATTCAGCGACGGGTTCTGCATTGGCGCCAGCCCCCGACGTGATGACCAGGTCGCGGTCCCAGATCTCATCGATTGCATACCACTTCACCGTGCCGGCGGCGTAAGCAAACATGCGGAGTTTCGGGGCGCGGGCCAGTACGGCCGCATCGAAGAGGGGGGCGCCCCAGTGGCCGACGATGATCTCGGCCTCAGCCAACAGATCGTCGGCGCCGTCGTCGTCCCATGATGTGAGGGGCTCGCGACGGAGTAGTCGTCCGGATTGATCGAGCCGGTCGAGCGTTGCTTCGTCGAAGGCCTGGAGCCCAGCCATGTGGGTGATCAGGATTGCGGGGCGTTCCATTCGCTGATCTTCGCCCCCCTTTCCGGCCAGACGCAAACGGGGGGTATGGTCCGGCTCATGAGCGAACCCACACTCACACGCGATGGCGAGGTCTTCGTCATCAACTTCGGTGACGATCTCAACACCACCGACCACGTTTGGGTCGGGGGCATGAATGCTGCCCTCGATGAGGTTGAAGCGGCCGATGGTCCCAAGGTGCTGATCACGACGGGTGCCGGCAAGCACTATTCGAATGGCTTGGATGTCGAATGGATGGCCGGGAAGGACAGCGCCGACATCATTACCTACGTCAACTCCGTCGAGAAGGTGCTCGGGCGCATCCTGGCCTTCCCCGCACCCACCGTGGCGGCGATCAATGGGCATGCGTTCGGCGCGGGAGCGTTTTGTCTGCTTGCCCACGATCATGCGGTGATGCGCGAAGACCGCGGTTTTGTCTGCTGGCCCGAGGTACATCTCGGCATGGGGTTCAGCCGCGGCCTATTGGCGATGATCCAGAGTCTGCTCTCGCCGTCGATTGCGCGCGACACGGTCATCACGGGCCATCGTTATGGCGCCGCCGATGCGGTCGCCGCGGGTTTCGTCGACGAGGCTGTCTCGCTCGACAGCCTCATGAGTTCGGCGCTTGATCGCGGCCTGCCCCACGCGGCAACCGCCGAGAGTTCAGTCGGCCTTATCAAGAAGCAGCTCCACGCCAATGCCCTGGCTGCTCTCGGCACCGGCTGATTCCGACTCCCCCTCCTTTTCTGAAGCCTGAGTCGCGCTATGCGCGACCCAGCCTTCAGAAAGGAAGAAAGGGGGTTAGTTCTTGGGGACCTTGCTCCAGGCGATTTCTTTGTCCACGCGGGGTTCGCCGGGGAGACCGAGCATCTGCTCGCCCATGATGTTGCGGAGCACCTCGGAGGTGCCGCCCTCGATGGAGTTGGCCCGGACCCGCAAGAAGGCGTGGCCGATGCCGTTGGCCGCACCATCGAGATCGATGACGCCGGGGCGACGGAAGGTGTAGTCGTAGTCGACCTGGCCAGCCATGCCGAGGAGGTTGATCGCCTCGCTGTAGAGCTCCTTGTTGAGCTCTGCCCCGGCGAGCTTCGCAACGGAACCTTCAGGGCCCGGCTGGCCCATCTTGGCTCCCTGAACCGCTCGCATGACGGTGAGACGCAGGATCTCCGCGCGGATCCAGAGCTTCATAACATCGTCGCGCTGGGCCGAGGTCTTCCGGTCCTCGGGGAGACCCTCCCAGACCTGCACGAGGTGGGAGATGGCGCCGCTGCCGCGCTTGGGTGCGCCGCCGCTACCGCCGCCGCCAATGGCGGTGCGTTCGTTCATGAGGGTGGTGAGTGCGGCGCGCCAGCCCTCGCCACGAGCACCAATTCGACAGTCGTCGGGGACTCGCACGTCGGTCATGTAGACCTCGTTGAACTCGGCCTCGCCGGTGATCTGACGCAGGGGCCGAACCTCGACGCCTTCGAGGTGCATATCGAGCGCGAAGTAGGTCATGCCCTTGTGTTTAGGCATTTCCGGATCAGTACGGGTGACGAGCATGCCCCAGTCAGCGATGTGGGCGAGTGTGTTCCACACCTTCTGGCCGTTGACGAGCCATTCGTCGCCGTCTATGACCGCCTTGGTGCCGAGACCGGCAAAGTCTGAGCCTGCGTTGGGCTCGGAGAAGAGTTGGCACCACTTCTCTTCGCCGGTGAACATCGGGCGCAAGAAGCGGTCGTACTGCTCCTGGTTGCCGTGGGCGAGGATCGTGGGACCGGCGAGGGCCTGGAAGAACTGAGCGGGTTCCATCGACGCGGCGCCGGCCTCGGCGAGACGCTTGTTTACGTCGCGTTGCAGCTGCGGCCGGACACCGATGCCACCGGCACGAAGCGGATTCTGGACCCAGGCCAGGCCAGCGTCGTACTGATGCCCGCGGAACTCCTGATACGACTCCAGCGAGGGGTCGTGCGCCGCAAGGAGAGCATCGATGGCGTCGTTAACTGTCTGAAGTTCTGCGTCACTCATATTGGCAGTCTGCCTGTCACTTTCCTCGACCCGCAACCTCTCATAATTGACCAGACTTGGTCAGGTCTATACCGTGCGTATATGGTAATCAACGTATACGAGGCAAAAACGCAGTTGTCGAAGCTGATCGAACGAGCGGCGGCCGGCGAAGAGCTCATCCTTGGCAAAGCCGGAAAGCCGCTCGCTCGCCTTGTGCCTTACCGTCACGGACGATCACCTCGCGTCGCTGGGCGGTTGGTCGGGGCGATTGTTATCGAGCCCGGCTTTGACGACACACCGACGTCGGTCATCGAGAGCTTCGAAGGTGAGCAGTGAGCCTCCTGCTCGACACCCACGCGTTGCTGTGGTGGCTGGCTGGCGACGAGCTCAGTGCCGAGGCAACGGATGAGATTGCCAACCCGGACAACCTGATCTACGTCAGTTCGGTATCAACATGGGAGATCAGCATCAAGCAGGCGTTGGGCAAGGTGACCGTGATGGGTGATCTCGCCAGCGCCGTTGCGGAAGACTTCGAGCCGCTGGCCATCACTCATGGGCATGCTCGCCTGGCCGGAGAGCTTCCCATCCATCATCGCGACCCGTTCGACCGAATGCTGATCGCTCAGGCCCAAATTGAAGGCCTCACTCTCGTGACCCGCGACGAGAAGTTCCGCCCGTACGGCGTCGCCTTACTCACGGCCTGAACTCGTCCGCCCGGCGTCCGACATCATGCTGATACGTTCCCGGCATGGCCTCGTCCTTTGAACTCTCCGACTACATCTCGACCCATGAGCAGTTGTTTGCGTACTACAACGACCTCACTGGTCGGCTGTCCGACGGTGAGATGGCCACCCAATCCTTGTGTCCCGATTGGGACGTGCAGGGCGTGATTACCCACACCATGGGGGTGGAAGTTGTCCTCACCGGATGGGCTCCCTCTGTCGAGGTGTCGCCGCCATTCGAGAAGCTCGGCGAGTTCAATCGCGACATTGGCGCGATGGGCCGAGCCGACTACGCCGCCCGCGTCCAGGAAGTCACTGCCCGCCGCATTGATGAGCTCGAAGCCCTGCCAGCGGCGGCCGTCGATGCCCCGTCGTTCACCCCCGCAGGCATGGCGACCTATCGCCGGTTCCTGCAGGTGCGCGTGTTCGATATGTGGGTCCACGCTCGCGACATAGCGATTCCGATGGGCGAAACCCTTGACGATTCCGGCGACGCTGCGGAGATGACGCTTCAAGAAGTCGACGACTCCGCTGGCTACATCGTGGGCAAGAAGATCGGGCTGCCCGAGGGTATGTCGATCGTCTTCCAGATTCGCAGCGCCGATGGCAACGGTGTCGAGCGCGACATCGCCGTTTCGGTCGACGGGCGAGCCACCCGGGTCGAGTCGGTCGACAGCCCCGACGTCACGGTGACCACCGATGTCCGCACGTTCGTGATGTTGGCCGCCGGGCGGATCGACCCGCAGGAGCAGATCGACGCCGGCAAAATCATCTGGTCGGGCGACGATGAATGGGGCCGCACCGCGGCCCTCAATCTCGCATACACCGGCTGAGCCGCCAACGACCGGACGAGCGGCGTGGGCACTATTGGCGGGACATTTCGGTGCGCATCTCGGTCTCGAGCGACTCGGCGGCTTGGCGCGAGAGCAGCTGGATCTCTACCTCACGCAGTTTGGCGCCATAGGCGTTTTCATCCGAGTACATCCGACTGACCGGTGAGCCCAGGTCGCGGCCCACGCTTGCGCCGACCGAAGAGATGGTGCCCATGATCCACGGGATCTCTGTTGTGCCGACCGGTTCGCCGTCGACCGAGAGACGGGCAAGTCCCTTCCGCCCGCTGACGCGGAGGAACTGAACGGTCAACTCGGTCGCGTCGTTGGCGATCGCAATCTCAGATTCCACGATGGTGTGGTCGTCGAACGCGTTGTAGTCGAACACCAGGCGACCGTCATTGACGAAGATGGAGAACCCCGAGTTCTCGGTGCCGATCGCAAAGATGACACCATCGGCGACACCTTCTACCCGGCCAGTGAGGCGCCAGCTGCGGCCTCCCATTGACGCTCCGGCCTGCATGGACAGGGGCGACATCGGCGGCTTATAGACGTAACGCATGTCAGCTGGATGCGGAGAACGATCCCGGAAGCGAGTGCCAAAGAGCTCGATCATTCGATCGTCGAGGGGGAGGACACCGTGTTCCTCGGCCTCTTGCCACCACAGGTCGATCATCTCGGCGAGCTTGTCCGGCATCTCGGCCGCAAGGTCGTTGCACTCCGACGCATCGATGTCGACGTGGTAGAGCTCCCACACGTCGTTGTCGAAGTCGTCATGCTGGTTGTGCTTGCAGACGGCCTTCCAGCCGGCGTGCCAAAGGCCCCGGCTGCCGCCCATCTCGAAGTACTGGATCTTCTTGCGCGTCGGCGCGTGGGCATCGGTGAACGAGTAGGTCATCGGCACGCCGCTGATCGGAATCTGCTCACGGCCCAGGCGCACATCGGGCGCCTCAATGTCGATCATGTCGTAGACCGTCGCCGTGATGTCATTGACGTGGTGGAATTGGTGACGCAAGCCACCCTTGTCGCTGATCCCATTGGGGTGGTGCACGATGAGCGGCACGTGAACGCCGCCTTCATGGGTGTTCTGCTTGTACCACTTGAAGGGCGTGTTGCCTACCTGTGCCCAGCCCCACGGGTAATTGGTGTGGGAGTGCGGGCCGCCGATCTCGTCGAGGTGCTCGATTGCTTCGTCGGGTGATTCGAAGATGCCGTTGAAGAACTTCATCTCGTGGAGCACACCGAACGGGCCGCCCTCCTGGGACGCGCCGTTGTCGCCGAGCACCATGATGACGGTGTTGTCGAGTTCACCGAGTTCGCGAAGATCGTCGATTAGGCGACCGATCTGAGTGTCGGTGTGTTCGAGGAATGCAGCAAATGCTTCTTGCAGTCGGCACGCCAGCTTCTGCTGGTTCTCCGGCATGTCGTCCCAAGCGTCGACGCCCGGATTGCGGGGTGCGAGCTGGGTGTCCGGGTCGGTGACGCCGAGCTCGATCTGGCGCTCGAACCAGCGCTGACGAACAACGTCCCAGCCCTCGTCGTAGCGGCCGCGATACTTGTCGAGATATTCGGCGGGCGCCTGATGGGGTGCGTGGGTGGCGCCGAACGCGAGATAGAGGAAGAAGGGCTTGTCGGGGCGAACCGATTTCGTGTCATGCACGAACTCGATCGCTTTGTCGATCATGTCTTCGCTCACGTGGTAGCCGTCTTCGGGCTTGCGTGGCGGATCGATGTGGTGGTTGTCGTAAGTAAGCGACGGGCTGAACTGGTCGGTTTCGCCGTCGAGGAAGCCGTAGAACCGATCGAAGCCGCGTTGCAGCGGCCATTGATCCATAGGCCCGGCCGCGGAGCACTGCTCCATTGGGGCGAGGTGCCATTTACCGACGGCGAAGGTGGCGTATCCCTCGTCGTGCAGAACTTCGGCGACGGTGGCCGCGTGGTTGGAGATGTGGCCGGTCATGCTCGGGAAGCCGGTGTTGAAGTTCGAAACTGCCCGCATTCCGACGGTGTGATGGTTGCGTCCGGTCAGCAGCGCGGCCCGCGTGGGCGAGCAGAGCGGGGTGACGTGGAAGTTGGTGTAGCGCAGGCCATCGCCGGCCAGCGCATCGATCGTCGGCGTGTCTATATCGGAGCCGTAGCAACCGAACTGCGAGAAGCCGAGATCGTCGAATAGCACGTAAATGACGTTTGGGGCGTTGTCCCCGGGGTGTGGGTATGTCTCGAAGTCGGGGGTCGATTCGGCAACGGTCTTGCCGATTGTGCCGTTCCAGTCGTCGTAGTGCTTCATGCTGTGATCCCTCTTGCTGACTCGTACGCTGCGTTTGAGACCATAGGGGTCGCAAACTATTGTCTGCAACACTGCCACAACTTCTGGGGATGAACTTATGAAGCTCTCGATGACGCTCAACTACTCGGGTGATCCGCGCGCGGCAGCCGAAGACGCCGCCCAGCTTGAACGGGCCGGTATCGATGTCGGTTGGGTTGCGGAGCTCTACAGCTTCGACGCAGTCTCGATCCTCGGCTACCTAGCGGCGAAGACCGAGACGATGGAACTCGGGTCGGCGATTCTGCCGATGTACTCCCGCACACCAACACTTACCGCCATGACCGCCGCCGGTCTCGATGCGGTCTCCAATGGTCGATTCATCCTCGGCATCGGCGCTTCGGGCCCGCAGGTCATCGAGGGCTGGCACGGCATTCCCTACGACAAGCCGGTCGGTCGCCAGAAGGAACTCATCGAGATCTGCCGCAAGGTATGGAATCGTGAAGTCCTGGTGCACGACGGCCCCAACTACACCCTGCCGCTGCCCGAGGATCAGGGCACCGGACTCGGCAAGCCCCTCAAGCTGATCAACCATCCGAAGCGTGCCGACATCCCCGTCTACATCGCTTCGCTGGGCCCGAAGAACGTTGAACTCACCGCCGAGATTGCCGACGGCTGGCTCCCCGTCTTCTTCCATCCCGAGAAGGCGCAAGACGTGTGGGGCGATGCCCTTGCGAAGGGCGCCGCCAACCGCGACCCGTCGCTCCCGCCCATGAACATCGTGGCCGGTGGCACCATCGCGATCTGCGACGATGAGCAGGCCAAGAAGATCAAGGACGCCGGTCGATTCATGGCCGCCCTCTACGTCGGTGGTATGGGCGCCAAGGGCAAGAACTTCTACAACAACATCTTCCAGAAGTACGGCTATGAAGAAGAGGCCGAGAAGATCCAGGATCTCTTCCTCGCCGGCCGCAAGGAAGAAGCCATGGCCGCCGTGCCGCAGGACTTTCTCGACGCCACCGCAATGGTCGGCTCCGAGGGTCATGTGCGCGCGCGCATCGAGGCCTACCAGGCCGCCGGTGTCACGCACCTGTCGATCCAGCCCGCCGGTGGTGACCGTCTCGGTCTCATCGAGAAGGTCAAGAACTGGATCAGCTGATGCCGAAGCTCGCCACGGTCCTCAAGACCTTCTTTTCGAAACCAGACACCGATCGGTTCGCCGCTCTTCCCCGCCCGATCGATCCGGCTGACTACGAACGGCCGGCGCTTGATGGGTCGGGCGTGCCGGTTTCGGAGATCCCGCTCAACGGCACCAAGGCCGACGCGTCCCCTGCGAAGTGGGCGCCGCGAACGCTCGGTGCATCACGCGAGCCTCTCGCCGACAGTTTCTTCGACATGCGGGGGGTGTGGGAGGTCTACGAGGGGCGGATGAAGGGGACAGTTCAGCGGATTGAACAGGCGGGCAATCGCGTCACAATCACGGTTGGCGGGCTCGTCCACGACATGTTCTGTGACGGCACGTTGGCGAATGGTGTCGACGATGTCGGCGGCTTTGGTGGCGATCGGATTCGTGTCGCCGCCTCGATAGAAAACGGCGTGCACAAGCTTCGCCCCGGTGCGAAGAAGCTCGTTATGGTCACGCGCAAGCTCAGTGAAGATGGGGAGACCCTGCTGTGGCGCTACGGCCCCACAATGAACAAGGCACGTCGTCTCACCGAAGTGCCGCTGGACCATCCGGCGACCAGAGCGGCCTTCGAAGCTGTCGCCAACGAGGCTCAGGCGTAGTTGCGAGCAAGAAGCCAGTCGTACTGGCTGATCTCATAGGTCTGGACATCGGCTTGGGCCTGCGCGAGCCGCACGACCTTGTCGATGCTGGCGCGCTCGACGGCCGCAATGACCATCGCCACGCCACCCAGATGATGCGCTCGCATCAGCTCCAGCCAGCGTCGACCCTGGTCGAGCCCGGTGAGCGTCGACAGCTCGGTCATCTCTTCGGTTGACGCGAGACCAGGCATCATCGCGAGCGGCATGCCGGTGCCGTCGACTGGCCCCAGTCGGTGAGCCACGCCCGCATCGGGCCGACCTCGATGGCCTGATTCTGCAGCACCTCAGCCGCAGCAACCTGTACCGGATCACCGGTGTCCCGGCCGAGCACTCGCTGACACATGGCCAGGGCCTGCACGTGATGGGCGGTCATGTCGGTGCAAAAGCCGATGTCGGCTTCGTTTGGCTGCTCAGCAGCCGCCGCGGCAGAGTCACCGAACGGGCTGGCAACACCGACTGCGACTCCGGCCGCCGCGACGGCGCTGGCCTGAAAGAACTGGCGACGGGTGTTCACGGAGCGTCGGTTGGTGGGTCGCCGAGCTCGTCGAGTCCGCCGCCAGCACCGTTGAGGTCGACAACGCCGGCGTAACAACCGATGACGTAGGGGAAGGAGTCGGTCGTGTAGTAGGCGTAGTTGCCAGTGGTATCAGTGAGACCGTTGCACTCGTCGAGGTAGCCGGAGCCTTCGATGAAGCTGTGAGCCGACCACGTGTCGCTCGCGAACAGCGATTCGTCGGTGAGCCCCCACGACGAGGTGTACTGATCGTTGCCGCTGTAAATCGGGTAACCGTCGAAGGCGTAGCCGATGAGCTGGGGCGCAGCGGCCACTTCCTCGGCGGTGTACATGCAGTCGGTGGTCGTGCTGGTACCAAAGAGGTGCATATGGAATCCGGTGGGGCCGTTGTGGCTGCCGCATTCGCTGACGCCCTCGGTGAGGGAACCAACGTCGGCACATCGGTGGTTTCGTTAGCCACCGTCGGCGTGGCAGGGATCGAGTACGACAGGTCGACTGCGTCCGGCGAGGTCTCGATATAGGTGAAGTCAGGGATGCCGTTCGAGATGACCACGAGCGTGTCGCCGTCACACGAGGCGCTCACCTCCGGGTCGGCGAGATCGGCGTTGGCCGAGCCTTTAGTAACAAAGAGCGCTGCGATCTCGTCGCACGATGAGGCAGTGGCCACCGGCTCGACCTCGACCTCGGTCTCGGCCGTGTCGTCCTCGGCCACAACGTAGAGCGGGTCGGTAAGTCAGCGGTAAGGGTCGGCGTTGAAGCCGAAGAGCCCGTAGCGAGCGGTGACGGCGGCGAGTGTGTCGTCGTTCCAATACGGGTGGCCGGGTTTCGGGAAACCCATCACGGTGCGTTGCTCGACGGACGCCTCTGCGATGAGGCGCTCAAGATGATGGCCGGGCCGGTAGGTGGCCCAAGCCCAGCCGGGGTGCACCATGTTGACCCATTCGGCGTCGGCCCGTCGGAAGGTCATGTTCTGAACGAGCCGCAGCGTGTTGGGCTCGCCGACGGTGCCGCGGTGCCACGTGTCGTGGCGGTAGAAGAGAATCGTGCCGAAGCCGTAGCGCGCCTTCGCCTCTCGGGCGTAGAGGTGCTCCTCGCGAAAGGCGGCCTTCTCTGGAGCATGCGTCTCCAGGTAGGCCTCGGCCGAAGCTTGATCGTTCACATAGTCAAGACCTTCGACGCCAGGCATGGCCATGATCGGCCAGGGGTAGGCCGGGTCGTCGGGACCGGTGCGGGGAACAACGGCAGTAGGCCCGCCGCACTCCTCGACCCAGTCGAGATAGATGACCAGCTCGACGGCTTCGGGTTCATCCCAGCGAGGCGGATGGGTGAGCGTGTGGTTGGGATAGTCGCAGTGAATGCGCTGGTCAGCGTTGTCGCGAGCTTCGCCTGACGGCTCCCGTCCGTACTTCGGCCAAAGGTCGGACTGGGTCAACCGGAGATCGAGCTGGTCGACGTCCAGCAATGAGGCGACCGCTTGCAGCAGCGCGGGGTGCAGCGTGATCGAGTTGCACAGCGTCGATGAGGAGGGGAAGACGAAGGTCTGTCCGCTCCCGAAGTCTCGGAGGGCCGCAGCCGCACTGGTGCCCGGCGCGGGAAAGAACTCGGCCGCCTCTGACCGCAGGGAACGAAGGGTCGGCTCGGGAAGTAACCCGTCAACGAGGCAGTGCCCCTGTTCTTGCCAGCTCCGGATCTGTGCCCGGCTGAGCCGTGGTCCGATCGAGTCGTGTTCGACCGCGGTGGGCTCGATCCAGCGATCGTTCGTCAGAACGACTCGCGGAGCTGATTGATGATCGGGCGGCAGAACATCGTGTAGGTGTCGGCCATCGCGACTTCGCGATGGTTGGCCTGCGCCTCGAGACGACCGGGGTTGGCCACCACGTTCTCCATGAACTCCTTCATGCTGGGAAACACGTTGAACCGCACCTGATCCCAGGAACGGCCGTCGCCGATGATGGTGCCTTCGACATTGAACCAGCCACCGATGCGCACACCAGATTGGCCTGCGACCTTCGCTGCTTCGTCGTGGTAGCCCTCCATCTCGTCCACTCCGCCGTCGGCCCATTTGACGACGTGGAGCACGTGGAGTTCGCCGTCTTCGGCGGTGGGCGGGTGTTCGACATCGTCCCAGTCGGCGCTCTGCCATTCCTCGCGCTCGTCCGGCTGCTGAGGCATCGGCTGACACCCAATCACGAAGGTTTGCTCCATCCCCGCTTCCTTGTGGACGTGTTTGTCCTTGAAGTCCTGGCGCTCCTGCATCTCGATGAACGCGCGCCGGGTCGGGTATCTGATGATGCCGATGCGGTCCCACTGGGTGCCGTCGCCCAGCGGTGTCATCTCTACTTCGGCGGCGTAAACGATCGTTGCACCCACGGCCTTCAGCGGGCCGGTCGGAGTGTATTCGTTGTCGGCGTCGCGGCCGCTTCGGCCAGTGGCTCCGCCGTCGCCATAGTCGGCAATGTCTTTGTACTTCATCAGGTTGACCATCCACACCGGACCATCGTCATCAGGG
>Ga0114997_10000189_pt1 | contig 47519 bp, 42 predicted proteins | sample ArcticOcean_MG_C_2_FD_87045 | JGI IMG/M metagenome (GOLD analysis project Ga0114997, IMG submission 87045) | Marine microbial communities from western Arctic Ocean - ArcticOcean_MG_CB4_136 | ecosystem: Environmental > Aquatic > Marine > Oceanic | place: Arctic Ocean: Canada Basin | collected... | reverse complement strand
GTAAAGTTCTATAAGAAATTCAACATCAGAAGCAGCATAATTTAATTGAGAATCTCTCAAGGGCCTTCTAAGCCAATTTGATCTAGTTTCTCCTTTATCCACAGTAATTCCTAACTTTTCTTCTACTAGCCCCTGATAACCAATTGAGTAATGACCATTTAAAAAAGCATCGGCTAACTGTGTGTCAAACAAACCAACCATTATTTTCCCGGTCCATGCATAAACAGCTTCTATATCTTCCTTACAAGAATGAAATATCTTAGTTACAGATTCTGAAAATAAAAAACTAGCGTGTTCTTGGGGATCTTCTATAAGAATCGTATCTACAAGGTATATTTCTTCAGCATCATTAATCTGAAGTAGAGCTAATCTCATATTATCCTTAGTAGTTCTTCTAAATTCAGTATCAACTCCTACATGAGATTTTTGTGAGAGCTCTTTGTTTAAGAAAGCTAAATCTTCTATTGAATCTATAAAAGTAAACACTGTATCTAGATCTTTAATTGTTTTTGATTATGAACAACATCTACTATTTCATTTTCTGGAGTATAGCCAGAAACAACTTCTCTCAATATCCCTTTCAATGCCACAACATCTCCTTCTTTTTCTGCTTTTTTTAATAGATTGAGATGTTTTTCCAGCTCCTCTGTCGTTAAAAAGTCTTCTTCTGCTCTTAATATTCGTTTGTGTTCCGTTGTACTTACATTACCTCCAATCAATAACTCTTCATAAAGTTTTTCTCCAGGCCTAAGACCAGTAAATATTATTTCTATATCACCCTCAGGGTTATCTTTATCTTTTAATTCCATTCCACTAAGCTTAATTAATCTTTTTGCTAGTTCATAAATCTTTATGGGTTCACCCATATCCAATACGAACACATCTCCTCCTTTGCCCATTGCTCCTGCTTGTATAACAAGCTCCGCTGCCTCCGATATAGACATAAAATATCTTATAACTTCAGAGTGAGTGACTGTTACAGGCCCTCCCTCTTTAATCTGCTGCTGGAAAAGAGGTATGGCTGATCCGGATGAACCTATAACATTACCAAACCTAACCATCGTTATCCGAGTTTTATTCTTAATATCATCTTTATCAGATAAAGACTGTAAAATCATTTCAGCAAACCTCTTAGTAGCCCCCATAATATTCGTCGGTCTCACGGCCTTGTCCGTGGAAATAAGAACAAATGTTTCAACCTCAGCATCTATAGCAGCTTGCACACATGCTTGGGTACCAATTATATTATTGAAAACTCCTTCAAAAGGATTTTCTTCAACTAAAGGAACGTGTTTATAAGCAGCAGCATGATAGACAGTATCAACGGCAAAAGCCTTACAGATTTCAGTTATTCTTTTCTTGTTAGTTACACTGCCAAGTACAGCATGTAACTCTGTTTCTGGTAAAAGGCTTTCTATTTCATTTTTTATCAAATAAAGAGCATATTCATTGGCATCCAAAATAATAATCTTGCTTGCTTTTTTGGCTACCTGTCTGGATATTTCCGAGCCTATAGAACCTCCGGCGCCTGTAATAAGCACTACTTTTTGAGCTATATTTCTATTAATTAAATCTTGGTTTGCTTCGACTTCCAATCTGCCAAGCAAATTTGAAACATCAACCTCTTTTAATTCTGAAACCAAGACCTTTCCTTCGGCCAACTCGGCAAGACCTGGTAAAATCCTAACTTTAACTGAATAATTTTCTATTTCTTTAAGAAGGCTGCTTAGGGTTGATTTAGAAGCAGATGGCATTGCTATAAGAACTTCGTCTACTTTACCTTTTAAAGCAAGTTTCTTTAACTTTTCAGGATGTAATACTCTTATTCCGCCAAAAAAAGTATTGTGCAAAGAAGGGTTTTGATCTACAAATGCAACTGTCTGCATTTCAGAACTGCCCTTAAGTGCTCCCGCTAGCTGCATCCCTGCAGATCCTGCACCATAAATAACTATTTTTTTTTCTGAAGTCCTTGTAGAGAATATAAAATTTGCAAATAATCTAGAACCAATAATTAAAACTATAGAAAGTAAGCAGCCAATAATCCAACCATCTAAGGTAATTATTATTTCTGATGTCCTTAGTGTTAAAGATTTCGGTAACAACATATATAGAGTTCTAAGGAATAAATTTAAGCCAAAAGTAAATAATATAGCTCTTAATAAAATATAAATTACAGAAAAGTTAATATGTCTAACCACTGACCTATAAACTCCTGAAGCTGAAAATACAAGAATAGCAAAGAATGGAACCCAAGAAATTCTTAACCACTCTTCAATCGATAGATCCTCTATGTCTCTGTTGCTAAATAGAAAAGCGCTTAAAGTTGCAAAACATATTATACAAAAATCATTACTAGCAACATAAAGCTGCTTAGTTCTCCTAGAAGAAGATAAGAGTTTTTTCTTCAACAGAATCAAAATTTTTAAAGGGTTTGCCTGATTATATAAAAGGCCTCAGAAAATTTGAACCCCGATTGACTGCCTCTAAAATGTGCCAGAGATCGGACAGCTTCTAAAGATCTAGGTCCTTCATTTTTAGATATTTGAGTTTTAAAGCAACTTAATGCATTTATTTTTGTTTCCAGGTATTCACTTATATCTACGATTAGATTTTGAGTAAAATTTGGTTCAATATAAGGTGCGTTCCAATGAGTCTCTGACAAGGTTTCATAAGCAGCTACCATTTCTATTTTTTTTCCATAATTTACTGGTCTAGTAGCAACTAAGGAGCTCTCAAAGATGATTCTGTGGTCTATATGCCTATCAGGAAAAGGACAGAAAACTATATTAGGTTCAAAATCTTGCATAACAGAACTTATTCTGCCGTTTAAAGAATGGACTGGCTCATCTGAAACCATGGTTGCTGGGATTTCTAAAAAAGTAGATTTCTCAATGCCCATAACTGCATAAGCTTCTAGGGCCTCTTTCACTGTTATTTCATAATCTTCTCTAGTATACAAGGGCGGCAGGTGGCCTGAGACGGTAAGAATCATAACATCATGGCCCTGGTCAATCATCTTAGACATTGTACCTCCAACACCCAAGGTCTCATCATCAGGGTGGGGGCTAATTACTAATATTCTTTTTTTATTATTAAGTTCCATGGATCCTCAATTCTATTTACCAACAATTCTAGGAATAGGCATAGGCAAGATGAAAGAACCTATATCTAAATAACGTTTATGATTATTCATTATAGGAGTAGCAAAATTCCAAGCAAGAATTACAAGATAGTCAGGCTTTAAATCATATATTCTATCCGGACTATAAACTGGAATATGCTTTCCAGGAGAAAAGAGTCCTTGCTTTAAAGGATTGTCGTCAACAATAAAATCAATGTCACTATTATTAATATTAAAATGATGACACAAGGTGGTGGCCTTGGTCGGAGCGCCATATGCGCCAATAGATTTACCGTCTTTCTTTAAACCTGCAATAAGTTTAATAAAATCATCCTTTAAATTATCAATAGTACTTTGAAAGTCATTTAAAGCTTTTTTACTATGAAGACCTAATTCTTTTTCTAACTCTATCAGTTCTGAAACTGTAGAATCCGCTGACTTATTTGCTTTTATTTTCTGAGCTATTACTCTTATTGAACCTCCTTGTGGAGATATTCTTTCAACTCTAACAATTTTCATGTCAAATCTTGCAAAGAGCTTAACAAGGGGAGTAACTGTATGGAAATCGACATGCTCATGATAGACAGTATCAAACCACTTATTCTTAAAGACATCCAGGAAGTATCCAACTTCCATAACAAAGACACCATCATCTTTTAATAAAGATTCCACTCCAGATATCACACCAGATAAATCATCAATATGAGCACATGCATTATGTGAAGTAATTAAATCTGCTTTACCGTAAGAATTTGAGATATCTTTTGCTAATTTACTAGAAAAGAAATCATTAATAGTCTCAATGCCATTTCTATTTGCAATATCGGATACTTCTTTGGCTGGGTCTACACCCAAAACTCTTAGATTCTTTTTCTTAAAGAAGTCCAAGCAAGTTCCATCATTAGATCCAATGTCTACAACCAATGCATTTGGCTGGAGATCTAGCAGTTTTATTATGTGATCTGCATATTGTGCAAGATGATCTACAAATACAGAAGAGGTTGAGGAGACATAAGAATAATTAGTTTGGAAAAGAAATTTTGGATTTACTACATGACCCAGCTGGATATGCTTGCATTCACTACAGAACTTCAGATCAAGAGGAAAAACTTTTTCATCTTCAGAAAAATTCTCAGAAACAAAATTATTTCCCGGGGGTGTTGGAGTTAATTTGAATTCGGTAGAGAGTTCAGTTGATTCACAAACCCTGCATGTTTTCCTCTCATAACAACTGTCTTCTATCATAAACCAGTGTTATCAGGATCTATAAGCTGCATTCTTACTACATCTTTTTCATAAGTCTCCTGATCTCCTCTCGGATTCCTACTTGCCACAACTAAAAGAGTATCTTCAAGAAACAAACAAGCGTGCTCTTCATTAGGGGGGGTAAAAACCATTTCACCTTCTTTAAAGGTTTCGAGCTTTAACGGTTCATCAGAATTATAAGGCCTGTAATGGTATTCATATGATCCATACACAGCGAACATATAATGCCAATCTGTAAAATGGCTATGATTTGATCTAACAGAGCCTTTTTTTGAAAAAATCATAGAAAGGTTTTTCATGGGAAAATTAACTAAATGTTGAATAGACCCTCTATCGTCAACAAATGGTTCTTCTAGTTCTATTCTCGCTTCTTTAGGCCACATCGATTCATCATCTAAGTGAACATTTTTAAATTTAAACATATTAATTAATTTTTTATTAAAGGGTTGCCATTTAAAACTTCTTGAATCAATCTTGATAAATTAAGAGTAGATTCTATTTGGAAATCTAATTTGGCTCTGTTACTGATAATATCTGAAAATAATTCTAACATGAGTTTAAAGTGGTTTTCTGGTTTGGTGTTAATATTTGATTTATTTCCTAAAATATCAAACTCAAGATTAGGAATAAAATAAGAGTCTTTGGAGAAAATCTTTTCTGTAAAAAGCGAACCTTTGTCTCCATAAATACTTATTTGATTTTTATAAGTTTTATCGTAAGACCAGTCTAAATCGCATAAAGTACCGTCTTCCAACCTTAACCTTACTTCTCCTCCAATATCAACTGAACTATTTTTCATTCCCTGGATACTGGAAGACAGAATTTCTATCTTTTTATTAGTAAAAAGATTGATAACTATAGAAAGCGGATAAATACCTAAATCTAGTATTGCACTTCCTCCCATACTAGGATTAAACCTAAATCCTGGAGAAGATAATTTAGGCAGAGTAAAAGAGCATTGCAAGCTTTCTATAGAGCCTAAAACTTTCTTATTAATGCAATCCTCTAATGCTTTGAAATGTGGGTGATGAATGTACATTAAGGCTTCAAAAACACAGAGATTTCTTTCAGCAGCTAGCTCGAAAAGACTTTCTAGGTCTGGTAAATTAGTGGTTATAGGCTTCTCACAAAAAAAGTGCTTTCCAGCTAATAAAACTTCTCTTCCTTGATTGAAGTGGAGGCCAGGAGGTGTGGAAACGAAGACTATATCTACTTCCAGGTCTTTTAACATTGAATCTGAGCTTTCCCAAGACACACAATTAAATTCCTGACAGCAATTCTGAACTGTTTTTAGATTTCTAGAAAACACTCCATGAAGATCAAGGTTCTTAGCTTCTTGAATCGATGGAAGGATATTCTTGATAGAGTGATTACCCAAACCCCATACAGCTACTTTATAAGTCATTGTTTACAGAATTTACCTTCTTGTTGATTTAGGGCCCTTCCAGTTTTCAATAGTTGATTGCTTCACTCTTGCTAAAGTAAGTTTTTCTTCAGGCGCATCTTGAGTTATCGTTGATCCAGAACCTATTGTGGCATTGGAGTAAATAGTAATGGGTGCAACTAAATTTACGTTAGACCCAATGTAAGCACCATCCTCAATGGTTGTTTTGTTAATCTCAGCTCCATCATGATTGCAAGTTATCGTTCCAGCACCAATTGTCACATTACTCCCTATGCTTGCATCACCTATAAAAGCCATATGATTTATCCTGCACTTATCTCCTATGGAGGAGTTTTTTATCTCAACAAAATTTCCTATCTGTGCCTCTTGTCCTAACAATGTATTAGATCTTAGTCGTGCAAAAGGTCCTATAAAAGAGTCTGAAGACACAATAGAATCTTCAATAATTGAGCTACTTCGGATTTCCGTATTGGTCCCCACAACACAATCTTTTAAAAGACAATTATCAAAAATAATTACCCCATCACTTAATTTTACTATCCCTTGAAAAGTTACTTGTTTGCCAATCTGGACATTCATTCCTACCTGCAGATCACCTTGCAAGTCTAAACTTCCTATACTTTTAAGATGCGTTCCATTAATCAAAAGCTTCAGTGACTTCATGAAACTTGAGAATCTATCAAAAAAAAGGATAGTAATTTTTTTTATTAAACTAATCATTCTATAAAATACTTAACTGTCCGAATATCTTGGACCATATAAAAAATTAAACAACATTACTGGCAATAATGAAAGTGATATCAGCAAGAAGCTGTATTGAGGGAAGGTTAAACAAGCGAGGCTCAAGGGAAATAACCAAAAAAGATGATAAAAAACTGCCATCTTAGTAACTTTGGAGTGATTATCAAGGACTCTGGCTAGATTCTGATAGGCATGACTTCTGTGAGGCTTATACCATTTTTTTATATAAAATAATCTATACAGAGTTGTTGGAATGCAATCTCCAATGAAATATCCCAAAAGAATAACCCAAACCCAAGGCTCTAGATCTTGCTCTAGTGTTGTTTTTAGGATAAGAGCACCCACAGTAAAACCCAAGAACATACTTCCTGAATCACCCATAAATGTTTGAGCAGGATTAAAATTAAAAAATAAGAAAGTAAGGCAAGCCAGGCCCACGAAAAAAAGAATTATCAGCTCATCAGAAACACCAATCTGAATGTATATGAGAAAAGCTGCTGACCAGACCACAATTAAAGCACATGAACTTAAAAATCCATTGATTCCATCCATAAAATTAAACATGTTCATTGCCCAAACCAGGAGAAACAAATACATGCAGATATAAAGCATGAAGTAAAAGCCCGGAGGATCTAGGAATGCAGGAATACCATGGAAATAAAGTATACACAACACAAGGGTTGAAGATAGAATTTGAAAAATAAATTTTATAACAGCATTTAGGTTAAACAAGTCATCAAAAAACCCAAAAATAGCAACTGTTAGAGCACACACAGATAGATAAAGAGATGTTCCTTCCTTTAATATTCCAAAGTAATACATTAGCCCTATGGCAATTACAGTAGATGAGGAAAAAATTATTCCCGCGCCAGTAGGTACTTCTTGTTTATGAAGGGTACGATTATTTTTTTTTGCTAACATATTAAATCTTATTGAATACGAGATATATAATTTAGTAAAAAAGAAAATACCTGTGAAAAATAGACAGACTATGGGCAAGAAAATATCAATTCTAAAATCCATAATTTAAAGATAATTAATCAAAGTGCCAGAAAACTATCTTATTTTAGCAGATAAGATAATAAATTAACTTCATATTGGCCATGTTAGAGCCAATCAGCATTAAAAACTGAGACCGCCATAGATACTAAAGGGTTAGTATTATTAGTACTTGATTTTTCTTATATTTTGATAAGGGGTAACTCATCAAGATGGGTATTTCTTATAAATCTATCAAATTGAAACTTCGTCATAGAAGTCCAGCTAAATGGCAATTGCAAATCTAGACAAGTTAAATCCTCTTCTGCACTAAAAAAGAAACTGTCTCAAAATATAAATCTATCCATGATAAAAAGCATTACCACTTCAATATCCTATAATTTATACATTTCAAATACTTTTATCATTCAATGATATCAAATCATGCTTAGCCATTTGATCCATTATGGAATATAGGCTCCAAACAGGAACCTCGCAGATCTCAGCAATTTCTAGTAATGATATAGTTCCATCAGACCAAGTAATGAAATCCATCATCAAACCAACTTCTTGCGTTATGTTGTTATTAGATAATGTGGGGTAAAGTCCTCTTTTGCCTAGTTGTGGCTCGCAATTTACGTTCACACAAGGATATACATTTTTTTCAAGAGCTTCGATTGAACGCTTCAATGCATCATATCCTCCAGCTAGTCCTTTTTCAGTAACAACATCACCAAGTGTGTCCAAAGAAGTGTGGTACTCAGGATACTCTCCATATTTGGTCCTCATTATTGATGCTATGGGGAGATCTACATGTGGCGCACAATACTGGCGCTCATCGCTTCCTCTATCCGTCCATTTATACGATTTAAAATCTGGTGCTATATGTTTAAGGACGTGAACAGCGATGAGATCACTTAAAGTATCTCCTCTTCTAGAAGGGAGATACGAGTACTCCCTGTCATCGCCAACACAGCTAATATTGAAGCCAGCTACAATATTGGCCTTCATTTTTGAAAGATTAGCAGCAAGATATGTAATAGAGCCTATGGTTTCTGGAATAAATATAATTCTGTAGGTGTATTTATTTTTCTTTCGTTGCATTAACCATTTCGCAAGAAAGGTCGTTACAACAGGACCCGACAGTTCATTATTGGCCATTGACGGGTGGCACACATAGGTTGAAAGAAAAATTTCTTGGTCTGATTCTCCTGGAATAATCAACTCGCCATAAGTCAGACTTCCATCAAAAAGAATTGAATCAATAAAAACTTCATATTCTCCTTCAGCCAATCCATCGCGCTGTTCTTGAGACAAACAAAAACCCCAGCGTTCATTGTAATAGGATGTCACATAAGGAATTGCAGTTGGCTGATTCGGCAATGTATAGAGATGCTCATCAAGATCTTTCAAGGATAGTTTTTTAGAAATTGGCGTACTGTATCCTACGAGATGGAGATTATTATCTTTAAAGTTACAGATTTTCTTGCCAGATGGGGTGATTATCCAGGCATTCACTACTCGCCATTCCTTTGGAACTGTCCAATCAAACACTTCTGTTCCAGATGGAACTTCATCAATGTTAAGGTCTGGTAATAAATTTTTGATTATCCCAAGAGTTTCACGGACACCATCTCCAGTGAGACTTCTATCTATCGGCCATAGCCTTTTAGCCAATTTAAACATAGAAACTTCAACGATCTCTGTCATACCGATATTCTCTCTATAACTGTAAATTCTAATCAAAAATTCCACAGTCGTGGTTAATTCATACTACTCTTTTCAAATTTTTAAATTATTTATCATTTTTATTAACTAGTAGAAAGCTTACTGATAATCTGCACTATATCGCTCAATGTCGTCAATTTCTCAATATCTTGACTGGAAAATTTACATTTATATTGATTCTCAAGCTCTAATATAATTTCAATATGTCTAAGAGAATCCCAGCCAGGGGTAATGCCGAGCCCGCCATTAAAAATGTCTTCATCAACTAAATTCAGCGACTTTCTCACTAGCTCCTCTACCTCGAAAGATAAACCCGCATCAAACTCCTCTGGATTCGCAATAATAGTAGACGTTTCTATATCTTGTTTTAAAGCGGGAGTTGGCGCAACAACATTAGGGATTGCATTAAACCCAACGGTACCGTGTAATTCCTTAGCAATATCTATGATTACCGATTGACCTGAATGTTGTCCTACTATCACATTCACCAAAGCATCAGCAGCCTCCTCTGGTAACATGCCTAAAGCAGAAAAATTTTCACTATTAGAGAAGTCAGTAGAAACCAGACCAAGAAGAACCGTAAGACCTCTAACGCCAAATTCACTATAGTTACGGTCAATACTACTCAAATACTGGTTGGCCATCGCTTTTACAGCGGAATAATGCTGCCATCCCGGTATATATTTCTCTGTAGCAACTGAACCTATTGATACTACTGCCCCCTTCTGCCTTAAAAGCATTCCAGGAATAGCGGCATTTGTAATCGTCTCAAGTGCTGAATAATTTACTTTAACCAAGTCTTCAACTGATGAACGTAAAGGTGGCGACGCGAAGTGAACAACATAATCGACCCCTCCGTAATCTATTACTGCATCGCACAAATTAACAACCTCGTCAGAGGCGAGCAAATCAGCGGTTATGAAATTAATTTTTTGTTCCTTTGATATTATTTTTGACAATCTTTCCTCAAGCACAGCACGTTTCTTAGTGTCTTTTCTGCACTGTAGCACCAAGTCAAACCCTTCAGCTGCTATTTTAAGTGCAAACGCGCTGCCTATCGCTCCCGTCGCTCCTGTTATTAAACAGCTCCGTTTAGCTACGGTAGAGTGGTTATCTGTATTTTCTTCATACCAACTATCATTAATTGCTCTCACGACAATTTTGGCTTTTATGACAACATCCAGGCCACGAATGACAAGAACCTTAATCGTCAAAGTCCGAAGAATGGAATTTATAGAAGTAATCTTAGCTGAATAAGTTAATTGTTCACCAAAATACACCGGCTTTATCGCTTTGAGATCTTGAGACAAATACAGTGACGGCTTGCCAGGGAAGATCATTCCTGCAATCCTTGACAAGGGCGCTGCAACCATATGCACAGGAACGACAACCTCACCAAACTCTGTTGTTCCTGCATAGGAAGAATCACAATGCAGAGGATTGCTATCGCCACTTAGCTCCATAAAATCTTTAAACGAAGAAGAATCGAATTGTTTACTAAAAAAAGCTAAATCACCAACTTTAAAATCATCGAATTGTCTAAACTTATTATCTTTCATTAATCTCATCCCTTATAGTGAGAAACTCAGGAAGATTTGGGGACATATTTTCTCTAATCCAAAATCCCTTTGACGGAGACTGCCTGAATCCGTTTGCTGAAAATATTGTTCTTACTGGCGTGTTGCGTTCAGTTTCAATTAATTCACCATGAATAGAAGTCCACCCTAACCTTTTCGATCTAGAAACACTCCACTCAAGTACTGCTGTATCAATACCCCTACCTAATACTCTACATGATAACAGCATTAGGTCTAAAGTACCTGATTTGTTATTGTTATCTCTCATAACCAAGAGACCAATATTCTCTTTTTCTGTGTAAATATCTTCAACTCCAATAACAAACACTTCATGCCCATTAGCTTCTAACTCTAGTAGGTCGCTTGCACTATATCGTTTAGACGTAGTATTAAACTGATTAGTTTTCATACATAACTGTGCAGCCCTACCAATATTATCCGAGGACAATGCTTGAATAGAAACCTTAATTTCTAGGCCCTTCAAAAATGACTCTATATCTTCTGCGCCTCGAACCCCTGCTTCAATTTTAGATTTAGTCTTATAGGAAGCCACCCGCTTACGATCTACATCAGTTACCAACAAGGTTTCTATCCAAAGGCATTCCCTGAGTGCGCTCCCGTAAAAGGCTGGATCTTGAGGTAGATCTAAGACCTTAACCTGCGGCAGATTTTTTCTTACAGCTTCTCGTTCAACTGGGTTGTCGTCTATAAACAATACTGAATCCAATCCAAGAGATAACTCCTTAGCTATCTCTTGAATATTCTGATGCTTTGGAGCCCAATTTATTCTATGAGCAACAACATCGTCTTTAGTTAGAACCATTGAAGTCCGCTCCTCAAATACATTTAATGCAACGTCCTCATCGTTCTTACTACAAACAGCAATCGCTACCCCATTGTTAGATAGCCCTTTTAGGGCCATCTGAAAATCTCTAAAGCAATTTCCTGGATAGTCTCCTCCTATTTTAATACCGTCAATGCCATCCTCTCCAACTACTCCACCCCAAAGCGTATTATCCAAATCTACAACAATTAAACGTGCAGTCTTTTCCAAGAGCACCAAAATTATACTAATCCAACGCTCAACAAGATAATTCATCACACCATGACTAAAAGGGAATCTTCCTAAATACCAAGTCCGCATATCGAAAAAGGAAGCATCTCTTTGAACCACCGAAGAGATATCTAGGAGGATAACATTGTCGTTATCTGAAAAACGCTGCTCAAGTAAGTCGTTCGATTTTCTTACAATACTTGCAACTTTATCTTGCTCTGATATACATGAGGCAGGATTAGCCGTCATGTAGTGGATAATCACCATCCCTTTATTGAGGTCAAGGTATTTTTGGATAAGTAAACTATAATTTTTTACAGCCTTATTGATGCTCTTTTCATCAATATACTCAATACTTACCACACCAAGAATATCTTCAAGTCTATCGATAAAAAACGTTACATCTGCTCCAAACTGGAGTAATTCTGATTTCTGATTTAATATTTGATTTGCTAACTGCGCGAATGGATTACTATATATTTGGACATCTCTATCACAAAGCTTCTCACCGAGTTTAACTCCCAACTGATTTTTACATGGGTCCAGATTACTAGAACCTAGAATAGCTATCTTGTATTTTCTCTGATGTTGACGTGTAGATTTTTGTTCGAGGCTAAGCGCTAAAACAGCCTTATTATGCGTATATACATAATTGTCTTCAGAAAGCTGACTCATTGCTGCTCTTCTTATGTCCTTTACACTGCAACTCTGGACTTTCCCCCGCCCTAATCGACATGATTCGATTTTTCTGCTTTCTAATAACGTTCGAATTAGAGGTGAGAAATCATTAGCCACGTCAAGGTCAAGATCTCTTACAAACATTTTTGTGCTAGTTGGCGTGCTTTCACCACCGAGCGACATGATTCCATCAAATGTTTTAAAATGTCGGTAAGGAACTTCTGCCAATTCCTCGTATCGATGAAACTGAGTACAGTACTCCCAATCTGCGCCCACCATACATAGCATTGCATCTCTTTTTTCAAATAGTTCAAATGGAGAGTTTGCGCCAAAAGTAGTCTCGGACTTACAGCTATACAATTCATCAGCACCACTACCAATAGCAACGAACGAGTATATCGGGTTTTCAGTTCTAATCGAATCTGGCAGGGATTCCTTAATCCAATCAGCCAGAATACCTGTCTCGGAGTTACTGCAGGTTGGAGAAAATTTACCAGTAGTTGTAAATGAAAAAGTAAAGGCAGGAAAAACTAAAGTCCAACCTTGTTCCGCCAACTGCTTTACTGCATAAATAAAATCCCACTTGTTAATCGGATCAGTCGGCGCTAACTTTGCCATGGATGAGTGAACAACCACCCAGCCTGGTTGATCCCCCAGTACAGTCTTTAGAGCCAAAAAAATTTCGTTTCGCATCGTGATCACGTTAACAATTTTAATCTATTCGCAGGACCCATCTATGCATCATAAGATTCTAACGTATCGGGGTCAATTTCGAACTCCTGTTCGCCATAATCCCTAGTAGCATAAACTGCACAGAGCATTAATCTAGGATTCTTTTCAGGGGATTCGCCTTTATGAAAACCGAAAGTATCCGCGATGATGCCGGCCCCTCCGGTCCCATATATTGGGGATATAGAATCATCTCCAAAACGAGCTCGTATTGAGGTGTCATCATGCCTATTAATTAGTAATTTTTCTTTAAAAATCTGAGCTGACGTATGTGGTCTATGGGAACCTTTAACATAAACATGAGGTCCTCCCCCTTCCTCTACAGGGGTAATGTAAAAGAAAAACTTAATAAATGCCCAAGCATCAACATCTCTGTGAAAATAATGAGCGGCTTTTGATCTAGTCATAGCATCAACATCAGCCGGAAATGTCCACCATAACTGTGTAGCTATATTCCTAGCTGAATTGCCAAGATATTGCTTAGCTATAGTGGTAAGGACCGGAGAATTGATAAAATTATTGAAAATATTTTTTTCTTGGTAATTAAGATAATTAGCAATCAGTATTTTCTTATCCAGTTTAACTTCACAATCTCTAATTTGCGACAAGTAGAAACCCCACTTCGAGTCCCCATACGCATAACATCGATTACTTTCTGAAAATTCAAGAATGTCATCTACCAAATCTTGATTTAACTGAATATTACTACAAAAACCATCTTTTTTAATAGTTTCTACAACCTCACTCACGGAGAAATTATTTTTTAGTTCTACAGCTTTATCGCAAATAAGATTATTTTCTGAACTAATTAAAGCTCTAGAGCTTAATCTACTGAAGAATAAATATATCCTCTTAAAAAGATATATTCTCGAAAAAATTTTCATACCAAGATAGGCGTAATCATGAGCTAATGTAGACCTAAGTCTTTTATTAGAACTTGCTTCATTTATTTGGCTGTTATCCCGCATTAACTCCAACTACATTAATATTTTTCTGAAAAAATAAATTTAAAAACATCAGCATTCTAACAAAAAACCTGTTAGTTAGTAGTTAAACCTTAGTAGATAAATGAAACACATGTCCTTATACTAAAGTGATTTAAAGTAAACTAACACAATCTATGGGGCGTTTCATATGTGGCAAATAAAGGTTCTCATCCAACTAATACTTTCAGTAATTCCCGGCGGTGTATATCTAAATCAAAAGCTACAGGGAGTTAACCGGAAATCGAATGCTTATTCAGCTGAACTAATGAAGTCGCGCATTCCATCCTTGTGCGAAAGCATGAAAAAAATTGATGACTTAAGCAATATTAATGGAGCAACTATCATGGAAATCGGTCCAGGAGGATCGATGATTTCTGCACTGTTATTTTATCTTTTAGGAGCAAAAAAGGTATATGCCTTCGATCACTTAAATCAAATCAAATACAAACTCTTGGAAAAAAACATAAACATAATGGGGCAATGTCTTGAAGAAATATCGAAAATACATAACATTGACTTAGAGGTTTTACGAGACAGGGTTGAACATATTTCCTCTGCAAGTAACTTAAGCGAGGCTCTCAATAACGCCTCTATTGATTATTGTGCACCAGGAGATGCGGCAGAAACTAAGCTAAATGCTTCTTCAGTTGATATTATCTACAGCCATGCAGTATTTGAGCATCTACCCGTGGATCTTATAAATGAGATTACAATAGAGTCAAAACGAATACTGAAACCAACAGGAATAGCTTATCACTCGATCGACGTGCATGACCACTACGCATTTGACACATCTATTACTAAAGTCAATTTCCTAAAGTACTCACCTAATTTTTGGTCATTTTTTAACCACAACAAGCTTGCTTATCATAATCGGTTACGAGCCAAACAATTTAAAGATATGTTTGAAAGTTTAGGCTCTAATACTTTACTCTACGAGGTTAAAATTGAACAGGAAAGCTTAGAGGCTGTTCAGCAAATGAAAATAGATAAACACTTTTCTGGGATGACTTTTGAAGAACTTGCCGCTCATCAAGTGGAATTGATTATTGAATTTTAAGGATTAATCTTGGTATTACTGCCAGAGCAAAATGCGATACTGTGCAGATATAAGCTAAATAACCCAGTCGCTTGCCATCCAAGGTTCTATAGTTTTTGAGCACGTGTAAATGTCGCTTAATCATAGTAAGCTTGTTTCCAGATATTTGACCTTTAACTACTCTATAGGCCATCAGGGGCATTTTAGATTTTATTGAAAATGGTATTTCTTCGTGCACCCTAAGAAAGCAATCTAAATCTTCTCTTGCTTTATAATCCATACTCTCGTTAAAAGGAGTTTTTTTCATTATACTGGTCAAAACCACCACGGAAGAAGTGGGAATTCTACTATTAATGAGCTGCTTGATAAATGTTACTTTTCCATAATTCCATTTTAAATCCTGATCAAACTCAATATCACGATCCTTTACAAAATTAAATGAGGCGGAACTACAAAAATAAGCACCGGTCTTTTTCAGCAGAGAGAGTTGAATCTCCAATTTACGTGGGTGCCAAATGTCATCAGCATCTAAGAGTGCAATCCAATCGCCACTTGATCTATTAATGCCTATATTTCTGGGTCCAGCAGGAGCGCCTTTATTATTCTTAAGGTTGATGACAGTGACTCTATCATCAACCATTGCAATTTTATTTACGATATCTAAAGTATTGTCTGTAGAACAATCATCAACAACTAAAACCTCCAGATTTTGATGGGTCTGATTTAAGGCCGAGCTCAGAGTAGCGGCTATATATGTTTCAGCATTAAAAACTGGGACCACCACAGACACTAAAGAGTTGATATTGTTCATGCTAGATTTTTTCTTATATTTTGATACGGGGCAGAATGATTGCAAATAAAGCTTACCGACATAAAATATATAAATGCGGCAGGCCAGTAATCAAGTATTCGGTTAGTCAGCAGTATAACGCACGTAATTATAATTAAAATAGAACAAACTAACGTTTCAGGCGATCGAATTTTCAGTCCTTTTAATATGATGAGTATATTAGATAACGCAAATGCTAAGGTAATAATAAGCCCATGAGTAACCAAAAGGGCAAGCCACCAACCATCACCCGTAAAGATGGCCCTACCGTTAGGATGGCCTAAAATTAAAGACAATGGATACTCAGCCAATAAAGACATACCCTCTAAGAAATAGTCCATTCTTTCAGTAACGGACTGGGAACCGCCCTGACCGTCGCTGAATAATACAGCGAAAAGACCGGAGAGCTTGTTGAGCGCGTGTTCGGTGGATCTAAACAAATTCTCAAAGTACAATGCCTCTGGAGAAAATGCTGCTGCAAGCGAAAAAGCCGCAATTATTAATACACTAAAGCGCAAAAGATGCGAAACGCGAGGTCTTTTAATAGAGTTGTATATTGGAACGATAAACACAGCGGCCGCCAATGCCATAATAACCGCAGACCCTGTAAAGATCGTACAGATAATAAAGAAATAGTAGAGGAAAGCATTTCTCAGAATTATCCTCGAAGAAATAGCTGCGGCTAATAGCCAGTATCCAAAAACATTTGCATTACCAAGGCCGCCGATAAGCGCTAGATTTTCGAAGGAAAATCCGGTATAAAATTTTAAAATAGGATCAAGAATTATCTGGACTACGCAAATTACTATAATAACCTTCCAAATCCGTCTAAAAATTATTTCGGATGAATCTCCCTCCCAGTTGAATGCAAGTAACGGCAGAAAAAATAATATATTTACGGCTTGCATCTCAAGATCACCATACAAAGGGGCCAGCAAAAGTGTGACAAAGCCAATAAAAATAAAAGGCACTTTGAGCAAGAAGTTTTTTAGCAATCCTTCGACAGAAAAATGAGAATAAAAAGCAACGAAGAAGAAAGTAACGGATAGGACTTTAAGGCTAGTTCTGATCCATCCAGGACTCTGGTTTGGCGAGGAATCAGAAATACCATAAAAGTAACCGGTATACATTACCGACATACCAATAATAAGAGAAAGCGATAAAAAGATACTTTCTCTATTAGGGATTCTTAAATACATAGGAAACTTTATATTTAATGTTTAAATTGAAGCAAATTTAATAAAATCTAAATCAATCTAATCACATAATAACTTAATAGTCTCTTTAATCGACCTCTCCAAGGAGCCTCGACTAGTGAACCCTGTGTTTTTAAACTTGTCACTTGAAACATTGTAAGATAATTGATTCATTATTTGTGAATCAACAAATTCTATTTCTAAGTCAGGACGGTATATTTCAATGGTTTTGACAACATCTTTGACAGAATAATTACCTGTCAATACATTAAACAGCTGATAACCATCAAATAAATTATTGTTTATAACATGAGCAAACGCGTCAACGGCATCATCTAAGGATAAATAGGGGCGTACCTGATCATATGCTGAGCTCCAGACTGTAATTGGTATGTTGTTAGAAGCTTGCCAGCAGAACTTGTTGACTGCTGTGTGAAATCTCATACCTGGAGATTTACCAAAGATTGTACCGAATCGTAAGCAAGTTAATCCGACTGATTCTTCTGAAAGACTTTGCAGCAGTTTTTCTTCCTTTAACTTAGTTTCAGCATATGGGCTTTGTGGATTTAATTCTTCGTCACCACAATCTTCAGTTACTTCATTATTTTGGGTTCCATACACGCTAGTTGACGATAATGATATTAGCTTAACCTTCGAAACACAACAGGCCTGAGCAACTGCTTGCGTAGAAAGAAAATTATTGTCCTCAAGCTCTTTAGCGTTGTCAAAACTAGAAGCTGCATCAGTAATTGCTGCCAAATGGATAACAACATCGCAGCTCTTGAATAAGCTAATCAGATCCATTGAGCGAACATCACCCTCAAGAAAGGTAAAATTATCTTTTGGCATATCAAAAAGCGAGCAATATCTCTGTGATCTAAAATTATCTATTCCAGTTACCTCACAATCGGGTATTATTTTTGGTAACTCCCTAATAAGGGCAGAACCAATATGGCCTAAACATCCTGTTACAATAATCTTCATGCTGACTCCTTAAAAATATATTTTATTGGGTTGGTTTATCATAGAAATAGTCCTCAGGATCATATAAATCACTCGCTAATACTAATAGCAAATTTTCTTCGTCTACACTCTTCTGTTGAGCCCATATTCCGGGAGGAATTACCACAGCCTGACGTGAAGATTCTAGGAGTACAGTCAACGAATCCCCGTTAGAGTCTATCATTTCTAACTTTATAACCCCTTTCAAGCAAATTAAAGTCTGCCAACAGGCCTTATGTCCATGCCGGCCTCTGATATTATGTTTGGATGATGATACAAAAAACACTCTACTGATAGCATGCGGAACTAGCGGGCTTTCAAGCACTCCTAAAAGACCTTCTTTAGATTCAGAAATCGGTAAGTCAATAGTTTTGATAGAACCAATCTTTGCCATTTATATCCTCTCTTAAATCCTGGCTTTCACTTTGTGATACGAAAACATTAGCAGTGAAAAAACAATGGCAGCGTGCATACCTGCTTGAACTTTGTATGCGAAACCAAAATCTTGAATTGTCACATCTTGTTTAAATACTAATAAAACAAGATATATGAGTATGGCACTAGTTGCCAATGATCCCATTAATAAAAGAACTAAATCTGTTTGTTTATTGTATATAAAAATAAGCGATCCGAATTCAGTTGCTCGCATTATCGATAACAATACAATACCCCAGTAAATTGTTAAAACGTCAATATAGTCTGGATAATAAGAATTAACTAAATAACTAATAAGCGGTTCTAGTAAAAAAGCTAAAAATAGACAGATTAATGTAGCCCCTACCATAAACATTATTATTCTAACGTGTAACTCAACAACCCTCTTTTCGACTATCATCTTAGATACCTTTGGTATAAGAATCACTGAGCCCGCATACTGTAATTGAAGTGCAATAGTGTTGACTAGCAGTCCAAAACTTAGAACCCCAAATTCTAGTTGAGACAACAACCTGATTGAATAAAATCGGTCAATCTGAAGTTGGATTGAAGAAAAAAAACTAGTGCCCAAAAACTTGAAAGATTCCACCATAGTCGAACTGCTTAGTAACTTTGAATCAAATTTTATCTCCAAAATCCAAAGTCTAATAAACCAACCCCCAAATGCAATACAGGCAAAACTTTCAACATAGATCACACCTGGAATACCATAATATTGAATTATGAAATACCCAATAGTAATTGTTAATAAAGATTTCGCTAACAAAACCCTCCCGTAATTATAGGGATTAGTGAGCTGTGTTTCGTACAAACCAATCTGAAAAAAGCAATTTGACAGAACAAAAAATGTTATTAGCAACAAAATCTCTAGAGTGTCATACACACTCCCATCCAAGAAAAGATAAACACCAAAAATAAAAGGAAATATCATAAAAGAGTAGATTACAAAAATTACTTTGGCCCAACGATTAGGTCTAGAGTTATCTCCTTCGGCTATCTCCAAAGCCATATTTCTGGTACCCAGATTACTAAAACCAAGAGATCCATAGGCTGTAAATAGGGAGAGCATAAAAAAACATAATGCCCATATAGCTAGTTGACCAGGGACAACAAAAAATGCGAACATGAGCTGTTTCGCAAATGCAAACAGGTTGGCTGTAAGCAGTATTAAGAAGGTTTTTACGTCCAAATTTAATTAATATGGAGAGGATAGTTCAAAAGGAAAGTCCTCTTTTTTAATGTCACATAAGTTAGGAAACATCTGATCGCGCGAATTCATTACGTACTCTACTTCCGGCCAATCAATATCCAACTCAAGATCCAAGCAGTTAAGCCCTCTTTCATCATCATGATCATAATATTCTGTGACTTTATAATTCAGATCAGCCCATTCACTAGTCACCAAAAACCCACTAGCAACACCAGGAGGAGTATAAATCTGATTATAGTCCCCATGTGAAGTTAGGGTTATCTCAAATGTTTGTTTGAAGGACGAAGAATTAGGCCTGAGATCAATAATTGCATAATAGATTTCTCCAGAAAATACAGTTACTAATTGTCCTTGTGGCCTTCTGTTTTGGTAATGCATACCCCTCAATACATTGCGTTTGGAACGTGAATGATTTTCTTGCACAAAATTTGATGAAGGAAGAATACCCTCAACCAAATTCTTTCTAAAAATCTCTTTGAAGAACCCACGATCATCTTGAAATATAGTGTTCTTGACAATGTAAGCTCCTAAAATCGGAGTTTGTACTAATTCCATTATTGTTCTAAATAGTCTTGTAAAGCCGTTGAGACAGCATGAACATCTGTATTACTCAGCCAAGGATGCATCGGTAAACTTAGAATTCGCTCAGCAGCATTTTCAGTATTTTTTAACTCATCCAATCCAAATTGGACATATTCTTTATACCCTTGCTGCTGGTGCACTGCCACGGGGTAATGAATGCCACTTTGAATACCTCTGGATTTTAGATAATCCATTAATTTTTTCCTATTGACACTTTCCTCTAGCACTACAACATACAGATGATAAACCGCATGGCCAGCACCATTAGCAACAGGAATATTAAGAAGGCTTTTTAAATGAGAAAGTTTTTTATGATAAATTTCCGCTATCTCCCGTCGGCGATCATTCTCACTATCCAACTGATTTAAGCGATATGAAAGAATCGAAGCCTGTATGACGTCTAGTCGTGAGTTTCGTCCTACGGCATCACTTAGTCTCTTACTATCCCAACCATATTGTCTAAATCTTTTAACTTTCTGAGACAAATTACTATCTGAAGTAACAATCGCACCACCGTCACCAAAACCACCTAAATTTTTAGTGGGGTAAAAACTAAACGCAGAAATATCACCGAAACTACCTAACTTATGTCCTTCATAACTTCCGCCAGCTATTTGTGCACAATCTTCAATAAACTTAAGATTGTTATCTTTACATAAGTTTAGAACTTCTTGGACAGGTCCTGGATTGCCATAAAGGTGCACAAGGATAATCGCCTTAGTATTAGATGAAATTGCACCACTTAGGCTGCCCATGTCGACGTTTAAAGTTAAGGGGCATATATCCACTAAAACCGGAGTGGCGCCCACTGAAATAATCGCAGATACTGTAGCTAAGGCAGTATGAGAGACTGTAATGACTTCATCTCCAGGTCCAATATCTAGAGATCTGAGAGCCAACTCTAGTGCATCAGTTCCGCTATTTACACCTATAGCTGATTTAGCACCAATATACTTTGCAAATAAATGCTCAAAACCTTCGACTTGCTTACCCAAAATATATTCACCGCTTCCCAGCGTCTCTATAATAAGACTCTTTATGTTATCTTCGTGAGCCTTATAAGCCGATAAGGGATCTGCTAGGAGTATCATTTAAATAATTTCAACTAGAGGTACAAATCGAATCCACTTAACAGACGATTTACCTAATTTTTCCTCTTTATCCATTATTTCTTTTTCATGATTCCAAGCGAATAATACTGCATAATCAGGGTTGCTTTCATAAAATACATCAGGCTCAACAACTGGAATATTAGTCCCAGGGGTGTACTTTCCTTGTTTAATTGGCGTGGTATCTGATATGAAAGCAATCAAATCAAGTCCTATGCCACAATAATTAAGTACAGTAGTACTTTTTGAAGTAGCACCATATCCGCATACGGAAGCTCCTTCATCCTTCAACTTTTCTAACAAAGTCCGTAATTGATACTTCGAAGTTTCACAGTTTTCTCTAAACTTGTCATAAGTACCCGCATTGTCTAGGCCCTGTTCCTTCTCAGCGGCAATAACTTCTGAAACTTGACCAGCTGGAACTCGTTCACTCTCATCCAAACAAAAGTGGTATCGCATAGATCCGCCATGCGTAGTCTGCTTCTCAGTATCAATTAATCTAAGCCCCTGTCGCGCAAAAGCTGTCTGAAGACTTATCGCTGAGAATATATAAATATGCTCATCATAAATTTGATCATAGGAGATTTTCTCAATCATCGCTCCTAAATAAGGCTCTTCAAAAACAAAAACACCATCCTCTTTCAAAAGTGAAGCTACATTCTGAGCTAGGTCATTTAAATCAGGAATATGGCAAATCACATTGGCTGAAACAATTAAATCAGCCTTAATTCCTTTGTTTAATAAATCACTAACTAAATTTGTGTCAAAAAAACTTTTGGTACATTCAATTCCCTTAGCTATAGCAACGTCTGCTACATTACCAGAAGGCTCTACACCTAGATGTTTGAACCCGGCTTGAGAGAAATTATCTAACAGAATTCCATCGTTACAACCTATTTCAACTATAAAAGACTCAGCTGCATCTAATTTATATTTTGAAACCACTGACTCATAGAAGCCTCTAAAATGGGATGTCATCGCCTGAGATGTTCCCGAAAAGAAAGCATAAGAATCATTAAACATAGCCTCGGGTTCAGGATGGTCTAACAACTGAAACATCTTACAATCATTGCAAAACCCTACCGCCATATCATAAAAAAATTCATCTTTGTTGCTTTTATCTGCTTTAAACCCGTTAGCGATGGGCATATCACCGAAAGACATAAACTGTTTAATTGAAGATTTGCATATTCGACAAGTTGTGATCATTAGTTGTACCTATTTATTTATAATTTAAAAAAGTTATCGTTAGAAACAATAACGCTTATTGGCAGGAATTAAAATTTTTATTGTGAATCTCTCAAAATTTTTCCTATAACCTCAGTTATGTAAGCTATTTGTTTCTCTTCTAGAAGATAATGACTTGGAAGCATGACTCCTCTTTCTGAAATTTTATATGCTAGCGGAAAATTCTTCTACAATAATATCTACACCCTCTTCGAAGGAGACATTAGGCTGCCATTTAGTAGTTCTTTTTAATTCACTAGCATTACCTATAAAGTTTCTACGTTCAATCATGCTTGTTCCTTTAGGCCATTCAATATGATTTATTTTTACTTGTTTACCTGTTAGCTTAGTCGCATAGTCGGATACTAAGCTAAAGGCATCTTTTATGGTATGACCCACTCCACTGGTAACATTTAATACCCTTCCTATTGTATTGTCAGCAATAGCAGTATGTATAAAAGCAGAAACAACATCATCTATATAAATATAATCCCGTATATAATTCCCATCACCATAAATAGTAATATTTTTTCCATTTATAGCTAACTCTGTCACTTTGTTTAGAATCCCTCTATCATTTGCAGAGCTTCTGTACAGGCTTGGACCGTAAACATTTGACAATCTTAATGATGTTGCACTAATAATCTTATTTTTAGTTGCCATTTCTAGATGCTGCTCTATAAACAATTTATGTAAATCATATGTTGTAAGAGGACTAGGGTTGGCTTTTTCACTCACAGGTAAAATTTCAGTTAAACCATATAGGGTGACCGTAGAGGCGAACACCACCCTCGGGGTTTTCTTACCATCTTTCGCAGCATGAACAAGATTAATTATTGGGACTAATGAGTCGATTAAATTTAACTTGGGATCTTGATCTGCAACGGGAATACTTGTATTTCCAGCTAAATGAAATATTATATCTGCATAATCTACAATTTTTTTCCAGCTACTCTCTTTCGTTAGATCTAGAGTCCAATTTCTGACCCTTTGTTTCTCTGGCATTTCGCGCCTACTAACGCATACTATATTACAATCGTAATGTTGCAGATAGTCAACTAAGGCTGAACCTATATAACCAAAACCACCTGTAATGATAATATTTTTATCATTAATACTATTATTAACAATATCATCCATAATCTATCTCTTCTAGTTTTGGAGGAATTTTCATCTGATAGTTACCGTCATATTGCTCCTTTTCCTATTTGAAACTTGAATTTGTTGTGACACTGTTTCATCCATACCACAAAGCTGAGTGTGGTCCATTCCTAATCTTTGCGTGGCCAAATTTTCGAACTGCGAAAATGTTTCGAAGGTGACTTGCGAATTTACCAGGCCATATACAGATTTCTTATCAGGTTGGGCAATCTGCAAAAGAGAACCTGGTGCACTCTCAAGAATACAACAGGTACGATCATAAAGACTTGAGAAGGCTAATTGAGAACCTAAGTCCAAATTAACTTTGGATCGCAACATATAAGACCTTGTTTTATCCCAACTATAACAGTCATCTATACCATTAAAAACAAAGTCATTTTTTAACCCTGTTCCTACAACAAAAACATTGTCACACAGATCTGAATTTTCCAAATTTCTTAGAAATAATGTTCGGTATAGATTTCGATATACCGACCAAGCCGCGAGCACCTCCGAATCAAGGGCTAGATTTTTTGCGGCCACCAACATCTCGGATTCCCTTTCTTTAGTAATATCAAAACAACTAAAGCTACGGCATTCATCAAGAAACGACCTGAATTCCGACGAAGGCCGATCAAAAATAAAATTAGACTCAATAGACTCCATATCTTTATAAGCCTTTCCTATAAAAAGAATTCTATTTTCAGTATGGAAATTACGATTAACAACTTTCTGTAAAACCGGAAAGATAGGCGCTGTTCCAAAAATCGAACTTTCCAAAACACAATCGGCACCGCCAATTAGATAACAGCTTTGCGCAGTCATTTTATATGGCTCTAGCTCTCTCCAATCATTCCAAAATAAATTGATCAGGTTAGCACCTACACCATCCCTAAGCTTCTTGTTAGCAACAGATAGTTGTCTTATAAAAAAGTGGTCAGAGCAAATTGTGATTACGTCAAGTCTCGGGATCCTATTGGCTGAATAAAGAACTAGAAGCAAAATCTTGAGAACACCTAGCCTGGCCATAGCGGGGTAAAGCAAGCCCAGACTGATAACTTTAACGTGCTTGAGATCAGCAACAGACGCCTTTATATTTTTTACCGCCCTCGAATGGGCATTCTTCCTGTGCCGACCACACAAGGATAATATTATTTTCAAAAAAAACTTCTCCTACAAAATTTAAAATCAATTGGTAATGTCAAGATTAGACCAAGCCTAGGTTAAACAAGTATTGCGTATATAACAATAGTATTCAGAATCGCCAGCCCCTTTTAAATTGACACTTAACTGATCCTTAGACATCCAACCAGATTTGTAAGCTATTTCCTCTAGGCAAGCGATATTAGTGTTCGTTCGATCCTCGATCATTTTAATAAAGTTAGCCGCGTCCAAGAGAGAGGTAAGAGTCCCCATATCAAACCACGCATAACCACGTCCTAACAAACTCACCTCTAATTTAGACGAAGCAAGGAAATTCAAGTTCACATCTGTTATCTCAAGCTCATTTCTAGGTGATAATTCTAAGTTTTTTGCAATCTTTACGGCGCTAGCTGGATAGACATATAATCCAATTGCGGCATAATTAGATTTAGGGTTTAAAGGCTTTTCCTCAAGACCAATTACTTTATTGTCAGATCCTAACTCGATAACCCCAAAACGGCTAGGATCGGACACGTGGTACCCAAAAATAGTCGCTGAATCCAAATTATCAAAGCATCTGTTAATTTTTCCACCTAAATTATCGCCGTAAATAAGATTGTCACCTAAAATTAGTGCAAAGCTGTCCTCACCTATAAAGTCTTCGCCAATAATTAAGGCCTCCGCGATTCCTCTAGGCTCTGCCTGAGTGTCGTAAGATAGCCGAATGCCAAATCTGGACCCATCTCCCAGTAACTTTTTATACGTAGGCATATTATCAGTATCGGAAATTATCAATATATCTCTTATATTAGCCAGCATCAGTGTGCTAATAGGATAATAAATCATAGGCTTGTCATAAACTGGTAGAAGTTGCTTAGAAGTTATCTCTGTCAAAGGATTTAATCGTGTACCCGATCCTCCAGCCAGAACTATCCCTTTTCTTACGATGGTCATTCTGCCGTCCCCATTCTTTGAGAAACTGAATCAACATCTTCAAAAAACTCATCTTTATGAGCTAAGTACCACACCACTGTATCTTTTAAACCATCCATTAAATTTACCTGAGGAGCATAGCCGAGCTCTCTTTGCAGTTTTTCTGAACTCAAAGAATATCTTAAGTCATGTCCAGGCCTATCCTTAACGAAAGATATTAACTCCTCATAACCGCCAGTGAATTTGGGCATGAGATCATTAAAAATAACACAAAGCATTTTGACTAACTCAATATTTGATACTTCTAAACCACTACCAACATTATAAAATTCTCCTATAACTCCTTTTGTCATGATAGAAATTAGAGCAGAACTATGGTCATTTACATGAAGCCATTCTCTAACATTTTTACCTGTACCATAGACTTCAATTGGCTCGCCATTTAATGCCTTGTATATTACACGTGGGATTAATTTTTCCGGAAATTGCCAAGGTCCATAATTATTAGTGCAATTACTAACCATAATTGGCACGTCATACGTTCTAAACCAAGCTGTAGCAAGATGATCTGAAGCTGCCTTTGAAGCTGAGTAGGGGGAGCTTGGAAAATACCTATCATGCTCCTTAGAAGAGGCTTGATTGAAATCTAATGAACCATATACCTCGTCTGTTGAAACATGAAGAAACCTGAGATTTTTTTGTGCGTCCGCTGTTTGAGAAAAGTAGTACTTTCTAAATGCCTCTAACACTGAAAAAGTACCCACTATATTATTTATAATAAACTCTCCCGGACTATCGATGGAGCGATCTACATGTGTTTGGGCTGCCAGATGAAAAACCCCATCTGGTTTATATTTGTTAAGTATGTCCAAGATCCCCGATTCATTACAAATATCCTCATTTACGAACGTGTAGCGTTTGCTAGAAGAAATTTTTTCTAACGACTTCAAATTCGAAGAATAAGACAGATTGTCAACACAAATCACTTCATGTTTATAATCTGTGATAAGCATTCTAATCAACGCAGAGCCAATAAATCCCGCACCACCAGTTACAATATATTTCATAAAAAACTTCTGTATTTTATAAATTAATAAAAAAACCTAACTTCAATTCAAACATTAATTCTAAGCAACTCTGTTTAATTAAATTCATTGGATAAGTATATAGACCCGGCATGGTTATATTCAAAATTTTAAAAATTAGAATCGATATAGACAAAGACAGTCGTTTTTATTCCCATCTTTTTTGTAGCAGAACATCAATCCATCTATTCTCAGAGGAGCTATAGTCAGTCGCTTTAGTAAGTTCTAAATTCGTGTCAGAAAAGACCCTTGAACTTACCACCTGGTAATTCCCTATCTGCTTAAATATTTCTACATGAGACCCAATGATTTTATGACAAAAGACATCATCGTTTTCTACGTGACGATTTTGATTCCTAATAAAACGAGCCGGCAAAAAATCTCTTATTATCAAATAACCATTATCTCCAATGTGTTCATCTATATTAGCTATACTTCTAAGAATTGAGGCTCTTGAAATCCAACAAAAAACGTCATTTACTATAACTAGATCGCAAACTGGTACCTTTTTAAATATTTCATCTTGAGCCGCAACACCTCTCATTAGATCGCACTTTTCTGAAAACCTCTTCTTGCCTTCTTCTACTGCTTCCATGCTAGGCTCAATCCCATAGCCTTTTTTTGCATTAAATGTCTTTACGCAATGATTTAATAAATCCCCGATATGGCATCCTATTTCTAGAATATTATTTATTTTTTTTCTTTCCAAAATGGAGGAGAAATTGTTGATTAATTCTTTCTTAAAATCTGGCAAATGATCAAAATCATATTGATTCCTCTTGTAAAAGTCATCTGCCTCTTTATCTAAATACACCTGGTCCTGATTTTTCATACTCCAACCACCCCTCCTATCTTCTTAACTAAATTTTTAATCCCTTCGGATAAATTTTCCATACCAAAACTTCTATTCAAAATGATAGTTTGAGGATTTCTTGATTCAACAAATGTAATGATTTTATTAAGTTTTTTATCGATATCTTTAGTGTTGTATCTCTTAAGTGGTACTTTCTTAAAATTATAACTTTCCCAGGGTGCGTTGTTGAAAAACCTATTTGTAAAGGATTTTATATTGTCTATGATGGCTTCTTCATCTAAATGCTCTAACGTCTCACATTCAAATTGAAGCGAAGATACGCTTTGCATTCCTAATAAGGATTCAGGGGAGCTAACTCGATCAATGTAATAATCTTTATCCCCTACAAGTATTTCGTGGTCTTCAAAATTCACAGGCTTATTTAAAATAACACTTACAAGGTAAAAGCTAGTTTCTACATAATCTGGAAACTCTAAGTCAAAGCGAGAAGCTATATCAATATAATTGATCGGCCAGACATGATAGGTATTTTCTTCTACCTCCACTTTCCCATTATCATCAAAATAAGCGAACTGATATTCAGCATCTTGAGGAACAAAATTAATGCTACCAAGCTCATTTCTCAAAGCATGTGTTATTGACATGAATGAACCTTCCTTAGGGTACCTTACTGTTTTATCTTGAGTCATATCATTATGAAAATGAGGCCGCAACTCATTCATATTACCTTTGTTATCTGCTGAGGAAAAAGGGAAAAACCATGGATATATATTTGTTAATTTAATTTCATCAGGTAAATCACCTTTAATCCATAACTGGTTTTGCGTATAGCTTTTAGCGATATTTTCGATAGCAAAAGTTATGAAATCCGACCCATAGACTACTTCTAATTTCTTCAAAAACTCGCCATGATAGGAGTTTTTGTTTTCAAAAGAAAAGTCTGATTCCAACTCATTAAAATCATAATTTCCTTTATACTTCTTTCCATTAAATACTAATGAGCGAGTACTTTGAGATTTAACCCACTGAATATCTAGCGATGTAAGTATATCGTTGTAAACTAAACTTCTTCCCACATCAACAGCATGGTAACCACAATCAAAGCTCTTTCCTTCAAAAATAAAGCTGTCATCAAAACTAAATTTTTTCTTTCGATCGATAATTTCAATATTCTTACTATGCATAAAATGTCTTGCCGCGAGTAATGACTTAAGCTCATTTGTCTCAAATTTAAGTAAAGTTTTATCTGACATAACTATCCACCATATCTACGACTTTCCATAATCCAGTTCTTTTAATTTGTTTATATTGAGGATCAGATTTAACATCATTGTCAACGAAGCCATTTTTTATTTTGTATTCATTAAAAAATGACTTATTGAATAGATTACCATTAATATCTTCAAAAAGAGAATCTAAAAAATTATCTTCATCTACCGTGGAATCACAAAAGTCTTCATTTGAGATGAAAATCTTATCCCCACATAATTTTTCAAAGAAATCTGTTTGCCGCATTTCCTTATATGCATAATCAAAATTATCAATTGCTTTTATTTCCTCCGTTAGCTTCATATATCTATAATTAATAGAATACAAAGATCGCAGACACAGTCTAGAAATTTCCTTATTAGATAATCTGTTTTCTGTTGGATCAAATTCATCTTTTTTTGAAAGGACATTAGTAGTAAAACCCCCTTTTTCATAAAATGTTGGGGATAGATTAAAGATGTTTTTCCCAGCAATCCCCGCCTCAAATGCTGAGGTACTTCCAAATGAGATAATATTTTCTGATCTCATAATCAGTTCCTGCGTATTAATCTTGCTTTTACTTGGAATGTATTCAGCACCGATATTTTTGCACCAATTAGAATAGACCTGGTCTGAATTCGGAGAATAGGCTGTCCATTGCGGATGGCCTCTCACGATTAGTTGTGAAGCATGAATTGATCTTGATTGAAGAAGAAACTCGACAGCTTCCATATCATCTCGCCATTGAACAGCCCAATCAGGATGCCCAACCCTCTCGAATATTGAACTTGGTGTATATAACCATTTATAATTTTTGTTGAGTAGCCCAAATTCTTGATCCAAATTCCATTGTTTATATTCACCATAAGATTCTTTAGAGAATCGATTAGCTAGAAAGCTGAATGCTTGAATAATTTGATAGTTTTTTAACGGTTTTGTTGACCAATTGTCGACAACTTCGTTAATGGCTGTTAAAGATAAAGGCGTACCATTCTTTACTAACTGAACGCCATCTCCTGTCCAGCTTCTTTCGAGAGAGGCATAGGGCGTTTTAGTTTGCAAGCATGCTTGCATTACTGCATTAGTAACATCAATTCTTCCATTAAAGCCAATGACCAAATCAAAATTTCTGATATTAAGCCACTCTAAAGCACCTGAATACGCATCCTGAATAGTTACGAGATTTTTATCTATTGATCGCAACATACTCTCACTATTAAGGCCCTCTAATGAAGAAATACCATATTTTGATGCCACCGTCGAGCGTGCCGAATACAGAAATTTAGATGAATTGGTGTTTTTATCATTTTTTACGAAGGTCGATAAAATATCTCTATTCTCTGTTAAAAAGCCATTTAGTCCGCCGAATTTTATTTTAAGAGAAGCAATCTTCTTTATAAAAAAATTTTCATCTATTTTTGAATAACAGTTTTCAAATCCAGAGCCCAACTCTAAAAAGAAAACTTCATGCCCAGCAGCCTTTGCTTGAGATACTAGATACACCATTTGTTTGACGTGTGGTCTGAAGGGATATAAGCAAGCAAACCCTATTTTCATCTCACAGCTCTACCTTTTCTAAATCATCGAAGCCCACGGGAGAATGTTTTTTGATCTCACGCTTCAACCTTTTTCCCATTATTTCCTTAAAATTGCTTGGAGCAATTCCGAATCCTGGCCTGACGCTCCTAATATCCTCATTGGTGAGTACATGATTTTTTGGTAAATCCTTTACATAATACAATGAGCGTCTGAACTTAACATTTCCGACTTCAGAACTTTTAAGCCCATAATCTACCTTTCCCAAAGATTTAAAAACCCCTTTCGACATTCTAACTAAATCAGTTAGATCTGCAGGTTCCATAGAAAAGCTGTCATCAGGGCCTCCGGCACTTCTGTCGATAGTAAAGTGCTTTTCAATTATAGACGCTCCTAAGGCAGTGCTTGCTAAAGCAGTAGTATTGTCTAACGTATGATCTGATAAACCCGTGATACAGTTATATCTCTCTATCATATTCGTCAACGTTTTAAGATTATAATTATCAGGTGGAGCAGGATAGCCGCTAACGCAATGTAGTATTGCTAATTCTTCGCAACCTGCACTTTTTGCCGCGTCTATGGCCTCCTGTATCTCATCTTCATTTGCCATACCAGTAGAAATGATCATTGGCTTCTTTGTTGAAGCTACATATTCTATCAACGGAGTGTCTGTAGCCTCAAAAGACGCAATCTTATAAGCGGGAGCGTTTAAGTCTTCTAAAAGATCAACAGCTGTGGAGTCAAACGGAGAGCTAAACATAGTAATCCCAATTTCTCTGGAATATGCAAACAGGTCTTTATGCCACTCCCACGGAGTGTGAGCAGATTCATACAACTCATATAAAGTTTGTCCAGCCCATAAACCTTCTTTAATAAGGAAATCAGGCTTATTTGAATCTAGAGTAATAGTGTCTGGAGTGTACGTCTGGATCTTCAGGGCATCGGCACCACATTCCTTTGCCTTCTGTATTATTTGAAATGCTTTATTAATATTGCCATTATGATTGGCTGACATCTCAGCAATAATATAGGGTTCATGACCAAGTCCGATTTCCTTCCCATCTATCGTAATATAATTTTTATTCGTCATAACTTTCGATTACCACCTTAAATCTTTTCCCATGGTGCCAGAAGAATGCAGGGAAACGATTTTTATCAGAGACCCTTAACAAATCAAACTGCTCCCTTATTGACTTGTCAATATCCAACCGGCTATGTTCGGGAGTTCTTTTAGCATGATAAGACGGCTCAATGCTCGTTGACTGTTCTTTAGGGCATACGGTATAAAAATTAGTCAATGCGAAATCCATCAACTCACAATGCGCAGAATTTATAACTCCCTGTATGTCTTCATATATATACGATTTTGGTATTCTGCGTTCTAATTGTTCCCAGATATTACCTCTATCAACTTTCTCAGATGCTTCAATTAACGAAATAAATAAGGTATCTTCTCCATTTAATATGGCCCAAATATGTGGACTAAAACCTCTTCCTTTAGGTAGATCACTTGCATGAATTACAAGTGATTTTCTAAACTTACTTAGTATTTCTGGTTTTATGATATCGCTACAAGATATTAAAAAAAGGATATCTCCCCCTTTTAAATCTTCTGGGTTCCTAACAATATTAATATTAAATTCAGCTTTTTTTATCTTTACCCATTCTTCTATTACTGGATTTATTGGATGGTCCTTAGAAGTAATAATTATTGAAATATCTTTAATCATTGAATTCACCAATTATCCCATTTTTAGCGCTACTACCACTTATTAATTGCGCAGATCGTGAGTACGATAACAACACTTCAGTCCTGTAAAACTTTTGAAATGAAGACGTAAAATCTCCATTAATAAGACTTTCTTCAGTTAGTGATATACCAGCTCCATTTTTTGCAATGCTATTAGCAATCTCTTTTTGATTATCAGCAAAAGAAAAAATTATCGATGGTAAGCCTAAGTAGCATCTCTCCCATGAAGTTGATCCTCCCGCCGAAATAGCCAAGTCTGCAGTGGCCATGAGTTCAGCCATATTATTTATATTTTTATAAAATTGAATTTTGTCAAAAAAAATATCTTTAAATGACAGCAGATTGGCACCTAAATCAACCTGCGGACCAAGAACAACATCTATACCGAGACTTTTTGGCAAGACAATTTCTGACAGAGCTTCTAAGACTTTTTCAGTAAGATTAAACTTATCACCCCCTCCAAAATTAATCAGAACTTTTCTAAGTACTCCATCTTTTTTAAGCAGAAGACTCTTTTCACGCAATTCATGGAATTCAGGTCTTAATAATGCGTATTTAGGGCCTACAAATATTTTGCAATTGCTTGGCACTAATTTTCGATATCTTTCTATATCCGCACCTAGATTTTGATCTAATAAGATTTTGCAGTGATGCTGCCTATCTGCAAGATCATCAATTACCATTATATTTTTAGTATCATTTTCGACGTGTTTATGCCAAGACTTATCCAAAGCATAATGATCAACTATTAGCCAATCAGGGGGGTTTTTAGTTAATATTTCTTTTGTCGCCTTCGCATCACAAAGCCAATTCGAGCCCAACCACGAATGGTAAGGTGGGATCTTAATATCGAGGCTTTTATCCACATTGCTTAGAGTTTGACTCTTTAATACATCAACACAAAATCCATTTTTAAGGATTAGGGCATTGATATTTCCATTATGGTCCTTGCATATAAAACTGCATTCATGACCTTCGCTTCTCAAAGTATTCGCCAATGTCATACATCTCATAACATGACCTGTACCAATATCAAAAGAAGAGTCCGCTCTAAAAATAAAATGCATCTTAGTTGAGGCGCTTAAAACCTGAATGGCAAACAGGACCCTCTAAGACAGATGAGACCTCTCTACCATCTTCACATTCACGAATTAACTCGAAAATACTTGATAAATGCTCAAAGTAGGTATCAATGATCTGCTCAGAGTGGGCAATCGAAACATATACACAATTTGAAGCCAAAAACCCTTTTTTTAACATTTCTTGGGTGATAAGAGTCTTATATTCCAGGGCATTAGAGCTTTTGAATGTAAAGCCTGTGAGGCTTGGAAGTCCCCAATGGCTTATATTTAAACTATTTTTATGCGCTAAGTCTTGCCACATTTTCCTTATTTTTTTTCCTTTGCGAGTAATGACATCCCATGATTTAGTATTTTCCATTACCTCTAAACACTTAAGAGCTGCTACTGATCCGATTCGTTCAGTCCAAAAAGTACTACTAATAAAGGAGCTTTGGGCCGCCTCCATTACGGCGCGAGTTCCTACAACCGCAGTTACTGCATAGCCATTTCCCATAGCCTTTCCAAACAATGCAATATCAGGCTCTACACCTGTTAACAGGTGTAGGCCTCCGAAACATTCCCTAAATCCTGAGGTACATTCATCAAATATCAGAACAATATTTTTTTCAGAAGCTAGCTTTCTTACTTTTATTAAAAATTCAATATCAGGCTCTGTTGAGCGAGATACTTCCATCTTAATAGTACCAATATTTTGATCGGTGATAATTTCTTCGAGTTTCGAGAGATCACCATATTCAAAGGGGAACACTGTGGATGCTAAGTTTTTCGGCACACCATTTGGCTCCAACCCTGGTAATAAATGTCCATCTAATCCCTTATCATTTGCTAGATTTACAGATAGATACCAATCATGCCAGCCATGATAGCCACAAACCGCAACATTATCTTTTCCAGAAGACGCTCTTGCAATTCGAATTGCTATTGCGTTTGCCTCACCACCCGTTCGTGCAAATCTAACCATCTCCGCCCAAGGGTGCATCGCAATCAATTTCTCAGATAACAGAACTTCTTCATAGCAGTTAAATGTAGACATATTGCCTTTGGATATAGCGCCTAAAACTGCCTCATCAACTTGATCATCTCCATAACCAAGTATGTTAGTTCCGATACCCATAATGGACATATCGGTATATTCTTTCCCATCAAGATCAATTACAGAACAACCCTTAGCTGACTCAAAATAAGTAGGCCATTTTCCCGGAAGAAATAATTCAGGTCTTTTAGATAAAAGCATGGTTCCACCAGGAATAATTTTTTTTGCCCGTTTCCACATTTTCTGACCATTACTCATACTGGTTCCCTCATTGCGTTTAATAAAATGATTTGCATCAAATAATTTTGCCTCCTTATTCCGAAGAGACAGAACTTCCTTCCAATCAAAAAGGATATCGGGGGAAAAATATTTGAATATATTTCGTACAACCTGTAAATCATTAGACTCATCAACTGTCCACCTCAAATTAGATAGATCATCTTGGTTTTCAATGTTAATCGAGTGTTTTGCATAATGCTTCCGTATGTAAGGTGTAACATGCTCTCTATCATATGGGTCGACTGCCTTTATAGCAGCCAATCTCAGAGATTCAATTGAAAAAACTTCTACGTCTAAGCCGTCAGGGAATGTTGGTGGATTGATATTGCTAGCGTATTGGGAACCAGAAGCCAAATAACTCTCTATCACTTCATCCACTAGCTCAGCACTGACCAAAGGACAATCACCAGTAATTCTTACAACAATGTCGGCATCAAAAACTTCCGAAGACTTTATAAATCTATCTAAGACGTCTAGTTCATCTCCCTCGTAGCAGTCATACCCTAGATTGCGGACATGCATTGCAAGTTCGTTATCATGACGTTTTGTAGACGTTGCAACTACTATTTGATCAATTCTTGTTGATAAAGATAATCGCGACAACAAAATTTGTATTAACGAATAATCACCTATTTTCTGCAACACCTTCCCTGGTAACCTAGAAGAGCCCATTCGTGCTTGAACTACACCTAGTATCTTCAATTTTTTAAGTGCCATAGACTCGGGTCTATTAATTGGCTGTTAATGTTTGCTTTCCATTCCGGGAATTTTATATGGCCAGAATTATCGGCGAGCATGATTATTTTTTTTAACTGGCTAATATCTTGGACCCCTACAACTACCTTATCTACCTCTTCAAATTGCAGAGCAAATTTTAAGCATGCATCAACTGGTTCGATGCATGCTTGATCCAACCAACCATACCACTCATTAAATAAATCATCCGAATGCGAGAACGTACCAGGCAGTAAATTCCTATCGAGCAATAATAACCCCTGAAGAAAAATTGATCTTGCATGAACTTCGACATGCCTAATTTTGAGCCATTTTAAAATATCAGGGTCAACGAGTCTTCTATCAAAAATATTTAACGGAGCTTGGATCAGATCAATATCATTATTAGTTGTATACTCTTTAATTCTGGCTACGTTATATATCGAAAGTCCAACTTTACTGCATAAATTATTGCTCTTTAAGAAGTGCAGGGAGTCTAAAATAGTCTTACCATTTCGACCTAAAATCTGGTCAGCATCATGAAGCATAACTCCATAAACTTTAGATAAATTTAGCCTTTTGAGAGACGCTTGAACCTGCTCAACCACCCACTCTTTAATGTCTTTTACATTTGAAGGTATTGCGGGTATTTTTGTGATGACATCCCAACTGCTCACTCCATAATCGCCAAGATGTGATTCGCTTTCTCCATATAATATAGCTGTATCTAGTGTTTTAATTCTATTATGTGCTGCAAGATCAAGAATAGTCTTTACCTCGCTAGGGGTAACTTGACCGTCAGAATTCCCTACACCATAATCGAGTCCGAACTGAACAGTACCAATAGCAATCCTATCAAGGCTCACTTTTTAATGTGCCTCATTAGAGAGATTGAAATCCAATTATCCTTAACATCAGTAAAATCATGAGTCTCATGATCAATTATTTTATGTGAATAACAGACATATGAATGGTCAATTTCAAAAATTTTCCTATAATCCATCTTAAATGATTTTATATTCTTATGATGGCTATATGTGTTTTCGTATTTTTCGTTAGAGAAAAAATCCATTATTAGCAGCCATGAGTTATCTTTTAGAACCCTAGAAGCCTCACTTACAATAGATTCCAAATCTTTTCTATCGCAGAGATATAAGCAGAATCCAAAAATAAGGACATCAAATTTTTTATCTTGATATGGCAATTTTTCTGCGGTGCCTACAGAAGCAATCAAACCTTGTGAATTAGCAGATTCTACGGCTTCTGGCGAAGGATCTATTCCATAGATATTGCAATTAAATGTCTCCGACATGAAAGCACTTCTCGAGCCGTCACCACAACCAACTTCCAAAATATTAAGCTTCTGATGGCCAGCTGTTAATTTGGAGTTGAAGAGATTTTTAAACTCTTTAACTAGAGGGTCGGATTCAAAATCTATCTTTCTCAACGCATCCCTATTTCTTGCAAACCATGCGTCCCCTTCGGAACTTTTAAATATATCCTTTTGATCCATATCAGTTCTCACACGGCAATTGAAGTGCGTCCGATAATGTCTTAACCACTTTATCCATATCAGCTTGTGTTATCTGTGAATACAAAGGAATGCTTATCGCGCAATCATAATATATCTCAGAATTGACAAAACCTTCTATTTTAAAACCTAGCTTTCTGTAATAAGGCTGTAAATGTATCGGTATATAGTGCACATTCACACCTACACCATTATCCCGCATATAATCAAAGATCAATCTTCTTTTATTTGGGCATCTGCTATTCAATTTTATAATAAACAAGTGATATGAAGAATATACTTCAGAGTTAATAATTGGCAGAGTAATATCAAGTTCTGACAATGCTTGGTGATAGAAAGATGCATGTTTATTCCTAATGGAAACAAACTCGTCCAATCGGTTCATCTGTGAGCACCCCAAAGCTGCTTGCATTTCTGTCATGCGGTAATTGAATCCAAGATCAATTTGCTCATAATACCAGTCGCCTTCGCTCTTGTTATGCAAATGCTGCTTATCCCTTGTAATGCCGTGAGTCCTCAGAATATTCAAGCGGTTGTATACATGCATATCATTTGTTACAGCTACTCCGCCCTCCCCAGTAGTAATAATTTTTACAGGATGAAAACTAAACACCGTAACATCACTAAATTCACAGGAACCAACTGGTTTATCTCTATATTTAGCCCCAATAGCATGGGATGCATCTTCAATTATTTTAAAACCATATTCTTTACTGAGTGCGTGAACTGATTCCATATCACATGAGAATCCGCCTATATGAACTGGCATAACAATCTTTGGTAAGGTTCCTGATTTCTGAGCATTAATCAGCTTTTCTTTTAATTTAGATATGGACATATTATTTGTATCAATATCTATATCTACGAAATCTATTGATCCTCCGCAGTACAATCCCGCATTAGCCGATGCAACAAATGATATAGGCGAAGTCCACAATATGTCACCTTCGCCCAAACCCAAAGATAAACAAGCAAGATGCAATGCAGATGTCGCACTGTTTACCGCCACCGCAAAACCGGCCCCCGTATAGTCCTTAACCGCAGACTCAAAAGCTGGCACTTTAGGGCCTTGAGTCAAAAAATTGGACTTTAACACCTCTATAACGCTATCAATATCAGCTTGATTGATATCTTGCTTGCCATATGGGATCATTACTACAACTTCCCTAAGTTATCTTGATTGTCGCTTATCCATTTTTGTAACGTCTCCACACTCATCCAATCTTTATTGGAACTGCTTTCGTATATAAAATCTGGCGTGACCCTTACTCCATCTTTAATACGACTCTCATCCTCCGCCCAATCATTTATTACTGGAAGAATCTTATAGTGATCTTTATATTCAAAAGTTGACGATGAGTCTTCTACGCCAATCATTTGCTCATGAAGCTTTTCCCCGGGTCTAATCCCCACCACTTTTTGCTTGGCATCAGGGCATACCGCTCTGGCAATATCCGTGATACTCATAGACGGGATTTTTTTAACGTAAATTTCACCGCCCACCATATCCTCTAAAGCGTGCCAAACAAGCTCTACTCCCTGCTCAAGTGATATCATAAAACGAGTCATTCGAGGATCAGTAATAGGTAACTCTCCCGTTTCTTTCACCCCCATAAAGAAGGGAATAACTGAACCTCTGGAACCGATAACATTCCCATATCTGACTACAGAAAATTTTGCTTTATGCTGACTTGAATAAGCATTGCCAGCCACAAATAGTTTATCTGAAGCTAGTTTCGTTGCGCCATATAAGTTAATGGGACTGCTTGCCTTATCAGTAGAAAGTGCAACGCAACCTTCAATCCCCTTGTCAATACAAGCATCAATTACATTCATAGCTCCATTAACATTCGTTTTTACACATTCAAAAGGATTGTACTCAGCAGTCGGGACAATTTTCGTCGCAGCGGCGTGAACAACAAAATCTACACCGTCCAATGCGCGATAAAGCCTTTCCCGATCTCTGACATCTCCAATAAAAAAACGAACACGATCATCGTTCTTAAACAATTTAGCCATTTCCCACTGTTTCATCTCATCTCTTGAAAAAATAATAATCTTCTTAGGATTATATTTTTTTAAAGTCATTGGAATGAAGGTATGACCAAATGAGCCCGTGCCACCTGTAATTAAAATAACCTTGCCTGTTAACATTTCATTAGCCTTTAATTGATTTCTATTTTTTTAAAGTAAGTAATTGTTTTTTCAAGACCTACAGTTAAAGATACTTTTGGATCCCAGCCATATAAATGTTGTCTTGCCATACTAATATCAGGCCTTCGCTTAGCAGGGTCATCTAAAGGCAAAGGCAATTTAGTAATTGTAGACGAAGTCTTAATCTTTGCTAGCACCTTTTCAGCAAGCTCTATCATTGTAAACTCAACTGGATTACCTAAATTAATGGGCCCGCAAATCTCACTCCGGCCAGAAACAGGCTGAATAATATCCATAAAGCGTACGAAGCCTTCAATTAAATCATCAACATAACAAAAACTACGTGTCTGGAGGCCATCACCATAAACAGTTATATCTTTTTCTTTTAACGCCTGGACGATAAAATTACTCACAACTCGACCATCATTTGGATCCATACGAGGTCCGTAAGTATTAAAAATACGAGCCACTCTAATATCCACACCGTGCTGCCGATGGTAGTCAAAAAAAAGTGTTTCAGCGCAACGCTTGCCTTCGTCATAACAACTGCGTATCCCAGTGGGATTGACATTTCCCCAGTAACTTTCTGGCTGCGGATGAACGAGCGGATCCCCATAGACCTCGCTTGTACTTGCCTGAAAAATTGGGATTTTTAATTTTTTTGCTAATTCGAGCATATTGATTGCTCCAAGGACACAAGTCTTTAATGTCTGTATAGGATCGTGCTGATAATGAACAGGACTGGCTGGACAAGCTAAGTTATAGATTTGATCGACAGATACATTTAACGGATTAATTACATCGTGCTTTATAAACTTGAAATTCACATCAGAGTAATGTTGCCTGATATTATCTTCATTACCAGTATATAAATTATCGACACAAATGACACTGTCCCCTCGTGCCAATAGCCTATCTATTAAGTGAGAACCCAAAAATCCCGCACCTCCGGTCACTAGAATTCTTTTTGAAGCATTAACCTCTGGCTGACTCATCTATTTCTTGTTTAATTGTTATTAAAAATATCTCTACTGAAAACTTTTAAAGCTATGTCATCCAATTCAACAGATTGTCTGTTTGTTACTACAATATCTGACTTTTCTTTAAACTCCAAAAAACTAGCCATAACTTTAACTCCATCAAAACTAGTCTCGGTAATTAACGGCTCATAAATAATAATTTCTACTCCTTTCTCTTGAAGTCTAGTCATCACACCTTGAATGGCTGACGATCTAAAATTATCGCTTCCTTCTTTCATAGTAAGACGATATAAACCTACTATTTTTGGATTTTTTTTCAATATCTCATCTGCAATGTAATCTTTTCGAATCGTATTCGAAGTGACAATCGATTCAATTAGTGCCTGCGGCACATCATTATAGTTAGCGAGTAATTGCTTAGTATCTTTAGGTAGGCAATAACCCCCATAGCCAAAAGAAGGATTGTTGTAACCATCACCGATACGCTCATCTAGGCACACTCCACTAATAATACTTTCTGCATTTAGATCTCGCGCTAAAGCATATGAATCTAACTCATTAAAAAATGATACGCGCATAGCAAGATAGGTATTAGAAAATAACTTTATGGCTTCAGCTTCAGTGGATTGCATTAAAAGCGTTTTAATATCTTTCTTTTGAGCAGCTTGCTGCAAAAGATTGGCAAACTTCGTACCAGCTTCACACTCGCTACCGATGATAATCCGTGATGGATATAAATTGTCCTTTAGCGCCTGGCCTTCCCGCAAAAACTCGGGAGAATAAATGACTCGGCCAGTGCTGAATTTATCTTGTAGGTCTTTTGTATGACCGACAGGTATCGTTGACTTAATCACTACTAATGCATTTTGATTAAACAACAAAGCATCCTCAACCACTCTATCCACAGCGCCTGTATCAAAGCGGTTTTTTATAGAATCATAATTAGTTGGAGTTGCTACAATAATGAAAGACGCACCTTGATATGCTTCCTCTTTATCCAGCGTTGCTTTTAAGGATAGGGACTTTTCAGCTAGGAATAACTGAATCTCTGAGTCAGCAACCGTAGACTGCCTGCTATTAACCTTATTAACACGGTCCTGATCAATATCTAGTACCGTTACATCATTATTCTGGGCAAGGAGCACTGAAAGTGACATGCCTACATAGCCAGAACCTACGACCGTTATTTTTGTTTTTATTGACATCGCTATAAAGCTCTAAATTTATTAATATTTATGAGTTTTCTGTATCTCTGGTAGATTCCAAAACCTTGAAGAACCATTCTTTAGTATTCGATAAGGGTTAGTTATAAACTTATTTGAATCTTGCTAAAAAAACTAAAAAGAGAACATAAGCTCAATCATTCTATCTTTTTATATATTCTCAATTGCCCTTTGATAAAACAAACTATAAATGCTCTTGCATTTCATTAAACAATTGCAGGTTAATTTATTGTTTCTTTACCTAAAGAATAGTGCCGGATAAGGATAATAATTATACTTAATATACCACCAAACATTGTAGTTAAAATAACGATAAGCAATCTGTTAGGTCTTGATATTTCTTCAGGAATAAAAGGAGGCTCAAGTGAGATCAAACTATATTCATCATGAATATTTGCCAGCATTCTTGTTTCAAGCTGAGATTCTATTAATTGATTAATAGATTTTTTAATTTCAACCAAAGAAGTTTGTGACAACTCCTTTTTTAGATAGTCAAGAGCTTTACTTGAAGTGTCAATATCTATTTCTCGATTCAAGGCATTAGCTTCTTTAATGACGAGTGCTAAAAAATCTTTAGCAAAAATAGGTGAGATATGTTCTATCTTTATGGAAACAAACCCAGTCTCTGTATCGTGGGAAATAGATAGAATATCATCTAGATAAGCCTTATGTGCCTCTAGGTAAGATGGTTGAATGCCTTTGCTCGTACTTGGCTCTCTAGTCCATACTTTAGTCCTTCTGTCATAAATCTCAGTATCGAAATATAGCTCTTGTGAAGCTAGATCATAGGTTTTTGCAGCCATTATTGAAGGCAGAACATCTTCAAATGTAATTAGATGTTTAACAAATTCTCTGGATTTAATAATTTCCAACACTTCAAATACAGAACTTCCTGAACTGGGGAGACTAACGCCCGCAAGAGATGCCAACCCAGAATATTGAGAAAGGGAACTGGGATCTTCTGAATCTCTACCAACTAAAACAGACTCGGAGCTATAGTAGTTTGGAAGCATCAAAGAGTAAATTATTGAGAAGATAGCTACAACAGAAGTGATTAAAATAATGAGTTTTTTGCCTTCCCAAATAACATTAAAAAGCTCTCTAAGGTCAATCTCATCATCAAGGAGATGAGAGTTATTAAGGTTATTTTGATCTGATTCAATCATAAATTATTTATATTCTCCATTTTCTTTTTAAGTTTAACAAATTCTTCTGATTTTCTCCGAAGAAATAATATTGTTAATTCTTTTTTGTTTCTACCCCTTCAGAAGTAAGCAAGTATAAATAACCAAGCTTATTATCCAATCTTCTAAAGTTATTAATCTTCAAAAGACCTTTACCCAGGAGAGCTTGAATTAAATAATTGATTTTTCCTAAACTCAAACTCAGATGTTCGGCTATCTGAAGTTGAGTCAGATTAGGATTTTCTTCTATTTTCCTAAGAATTTCTAATTCTTCTTCGGATTGGTTTATTCTGTTTTTAAATAGCTACCGCAATGAATTTTTGTTTCAAAATCCATTTATTCTTATCTAATTTTTCCGTGTTCGTTAAATGAACAAGCTTATTTTACTATAAGTTCAATATTTGAACAAACTAACCTTCTACAGCATATTTATTAAAATTTAAAATTCTTAACAACCTTTTTATTGTCTATATTTGATTCAGTCATTTCCGTAACAACGCTTGTATTTAATAATTTTAATAATAATCTAACTCTATCTTTTGATTTCTTAGATAAGAAAATTGCATCTATTCCTGCAAACCGCCCCTCTATGATGGAGACTTGATCACCCTTTTTATGATCAACTATCGAAACATCCTCTTTGTATACACCCGATTCATTAAGCTTATCTTGAATTAATTTAATAATATTATTAGAAATAGAAGTAAAATTTTCTGAAAACATAACTATGTGACAAACACCATAACTAGACTTAATAGAAGCCCAATTATCTAACTCTAAATTAATTTGAGCGAAGAAGTATCTTGGAAAAACTGGTACTGGAGAGCTAAATTTACTGTCCTTACTAGAAGGAGCAATTAAAGGTAAAAAAGTTTTAAATCCTTGTTTTCGAAGATTCTCCTTAGCTTTAATTTCTTGTTTTGCTTTTGTGTAAATAAGAACCCAGATAATTTCTTTTTTTCTTTTTTTATCTGGATTCATATTATGGAGTATTTAATATACAAATGGTGCCCGGGGCCGGACTCGAACCGGCACGAAGTTTCCTTCGAGGGATTTTAAGTCCCTTGTGTCTACCAATTCCACCACCCGGGCATAGAAAAGCATTATAGTTCAATTGCCTATATAAAAACTCAAAATTATATTTTCTTAATGGAATTATCAACATACTCCGCTAATGCTAGTGAAGCTGTTAGTCCAGGAGACACGTATCCCAAGATATTAATCAGAATGTTTTCATCAAATGATCTAATATCAATAGTAAAATCATCAACGCCTTCAATAGTTGCTCTTATACCCGAATAGCCTGGTGCTAAAGATTCTTTTTTTATTGATGGCCAATAAGATCTTACGGAACGATAGAAATCATCCTTTTGGTTTTCAGATATAGAATAATCAATTTCATCTATTTCGTAAGCAGAAGGGCCAAACCTAATTCCCTTGTTAAGATCTATTGTTGCATGAGTTCCTAGACTATGTCTTTTAGGCAAGGGGTAAATGAGATGGTTAAGTTTTTCTTTTCCTAAGTAAGAATAGTATTCTCCTTTGAGAAGCCTTAATTTATATTTATCTTTATCTTTATCGTCAAAACAATTAAAAATTCTTATAGCATCTAGGCCAGCACAATTTATGACCTGTTTGGTCTGTAAAAAGAATTCTTCCCCTGTATTGTTATCCAATATATGCACTTCAAAGAATTTGGGATGTCTCTCAACACCTATAAATTGATTGCCTAAAAGGACTAACCCTCCACGATCTTCGTATTCACTTCTTAAACAATACATAAAAGAATGGCTATCAAATATACCGGTAGAAGGAGAAAATAATGCTTCTTGAAACTCTAAGAAACTATAATCTTGTGCATCTTTGTTTCCAAAGGTAAGATCTTTGAGACCAAAATTCGCTGCTTTATCTTTTATTTGATGCAATTTTTCTGTCTCTTCAGCAGATTTGGAAACTATGAACTTTCCACATTGATTATATTTAACTCTGTGTTGTTCCAAATACTCATACAGCAAAGGCTTTCCTTCTAAACATAACTTAGATTTCAAAGATTCTTCAGGATAATAAATACCAGCATGAATGACTTCTGAATTCCTACTACTTGTTTCTTGGCCTATTTGTAGTTGTTGTTCTATTAAGATAATCTTTTTATTAGAAATAGCTAAATTTCTTGCAACTGCCAGCCCGGCTACCCCTCCGCCAATAACAAGACAATCAATTTTAAATTTATCCATAGTAAAGAAATGGAGGCTGAGGTCGGAATCGAACCGGCGTAGACGGATTTGCAATCCGCTGCATAACCACTTTGCTACTCAGCCATAAGTCAGTATTCTATTCAGAATTAAAAAATAGACTAGGATAATCTGCTTCCGTTAGTACTTAATGAAAGTATTTATTCCAAGTAACTAGATATTTATATAAAGAGAAAATAGAGATCAGGCTAGCTATCCATATAAATATAACAGCAAGAGTAGAGACAGAAGAATTTATTCCTGGAGCTATTATTATTAAAGATATAGCTATAAACTGAATAGTAGTTTTACTCTTACCTATCAAAGAGACTTCTAGATGATTAACACCATCTGATTCTACGATATATTGTCTAATAGACGAGATTGAGAGTTCTCTTAAAATAATTATTAAAACTGGTATCACGAATACTAGATTGCTATTTAAGGTAATTAACCATATTAAAGTTAGGCAGACCAAAAGTTTGTCAGCCAATAAATCTAACAAAGCCCCCAACGGACTTTGAGTATTATTTTTTCTTGCAACATAGCCGTCAAGATAATCAGTTAATCCAGCTAATAAGAAACATATCAGAGCAAAAAAGTTATACTCAACTTTCTCAAAACTTGTCAAATAAATAATCGGAATAATCAGAAATATTCTTGAGCAAGTTATAAGGTTAGCAAATGTCATAAATTAGTGCAGATGATTATAGATTAATTCTGCTGTTTTTTTTCCTACACCTTCTACATTTAATAAGTCCTGAAATCCTGCTCTTTCTACTTGTTCTAAGCTTCCGAAATATCTCAGAAGTATCTTCTTCTTTTGAGTACCTATTCCTTGAATATTATCTAATGCTGATTTCATAGAAAGTTTAGTTTGTTTTTTCTTCTGATTAGTTACTGCAAATCTATGAGTTTCATCCCTAAGCTCTTGTATAAAAAGATCAGGATAAGAGCCCTTTGACACCCTGAATATTCCATCAATCTTATGAATAGTATCAAATTCAGCTTTTCTTCGTGCTCCCTTAGAAATAGATATAACCTCGATGTCTTTTATATTCATACTATTCAGAGTATTTTCTACTGCACGTAAATGAGCTCTGCCTCCGTCAACGAGTATATGGCTAGGTTTATCTAGGTCAAGCTCTTGATTGGTGAAACGACGCCTTATAACTTCCTGCATGGAAGCTATATCATTCTGTATGTTCAGGTCGCTGATATTAAACAATCTATACTTATCCTTCAATTTTCCTTTTGAAGAGTAGACAACACAACCTCCAACTGCACCTGCTCCCGCATGATGACTTACATCATAAGATTCTATTAGTCTTATGCTCTGTTTCAGTTGTAATTGATCCTTTAAAGATATGAAAATATGAGAAATATCCTTATTACTCTTGGCACTTCTCTTGACAGCTAAAAGTGTATTAGATTTAGTTATTTCTATAAGTCCTTTATCTTTTTTTCCTGGTTTTGTAATGATTTTGATTTCTTTATCATGAAACTTAGATAAAGCCATTTCCAATGTATTCTTCTGGGGAATTTGCTCGCTAGAGACTATAACCCGCGGACAGTAGGAAGAAGAGAAATAATGCCTTTTAATAAAAGTACCAAGAATAGAGCTTTCTAAGCTCGCATTCTTTTGTGTAAAATTCTCATGTCCAGTAATCCATCCTTTATTTACATGAGTAACCCCTATTTTAGTTATGCCATTCAAAGAGGCTGTACATATAGCATCCCTTTCTTTTGTGTACCCAGTAATGCTTTGATTTCTTTGAATCTCTCTTAGAGCTGAAATCTTATCTCTGTATAAAGCAGCCCTTTCATAGGATTTATTTTTAGAGTTAAGATCCATTAAAGAATAAAATTCAGTAATTATATCTTCAGACTTTCCTTCCAATAACTGAATAGCCCTCCATACTTCTTTGAGATAATCTTTTTTATTAATATATTGTACGCAGGGTGCCGAGCAACGCCCTATTTCATATTGCATGCAAGGTCTGGTTCTATTTTTAAAGAAGCTATCAGTACAATTTCTTAGTTTGAAAGTTTTTTGCATAATATTGAGAACATTTCTGACAGCATAAGAGCTGGGATATGGACCAAAATATGTCTCTTTATCTTTCTTTTTTCCTAAAAAAGATTTTGCTGAAGGAAAATCTTTAGAAGAATCTATTCGTATCCAGGGATAACCCTTATCATCTTTAAACTGAACATTAAATTTTGGTTTATATTCTTTTATTAAGTATTGCTCTAACAATAAAGCCTCAAGTTCATTCTTTGTTAGAGATATATCTAGATAACTAGATTCCTTTATTAAATTCTTTATTTTTTTTGTTCTATCTTTAGAATTCTTGAAGTAGGAAGGGACTCTATTCTTTACATTCTTTGCCTTTCCAATATAAAGAGGTATTTTTTTCTCATCAAGAAACTTATAAATCCCTGGTTCTTTAGGTAAGTCTTTAAGAAAATCTATCAAAGATTCTTTTGAAGTAGGTATCAACTGCATATAGATTAATGAAGATCTACCCTTCCATAATTATCTTCTATTCTGATAATGTCATCTT
>Ga0114997_10000188_pt1 | contig 47664 bp, 41 predicted proteins | sample ArcticOcean_MG_C_2_FD_87045 | JGI IMG/M metagenome (GOLD analysis project Ga0114997, IMG submission 87045) | Marine microbial communities from western Arctic Ocean - ArcticOcean_MG_CB4_136 | ecosystem: Environmental > Aquatic > Marine > Oceanic | place: Arctic Ocean: Canada Basin | collected... | reverse complement strand
TTTTTCCTCCTCAAATAAAAAAAACCGGGATTGACCCAGTTAAATTATAAATAAATTGACTAGATCACTACGGATGTAGTTTCCACCAGTTCCAATTATTTGTTTTATACATTTTTCAAAATGGTAACATCTCTTTATTAAATATCAAAATATAAAATAATATTTTCTTGATTCCCCCTCAGCTAGAACTTAGAGAGTAGATTATTTATAGATCAACCCCCTCATAACTCTATCCACTAATGAGCAATAATTATTGATAAATAGATTAAAGTAACATAAAGTCACAAGGTCTGCCCTTATCTGAGAAACAAGGGGTTAGTATTTAATTCTGCCTTTAGAGACCATTTAAAAGTTCCTTTTATAAAAAACTTAATCACAGGAACTTAAAACTTAGAAAAGATCTAGGACGCTCTCGACTCGTAAAACTTTTCTTGGCTTAGTTAAATCCGCTTTCTATTTTTTTTAATATCTTTATTCTTTAGGTCAGTATTTATGTAGTGTTATATGGTGTGAGAAATAATGGGATATTATGATTACTAAATTACAAAACTTTATTTCAGACTTGTTTACTGTTTCTAAATTAACAAGAACTAAAAATAAAAAATTAAGTATTGGAACTTTAGCTCTAGTATTAAATCTTTTAATATTTTCTGATATATTAATAATCCTTTTTTTTACAAAACTTTTTTCAGATGAAATTGGTATAACTAATCCATATATTGATTTAATCCTGTCGTTCGAATTATTATTTCCTGTAGCAGTATTTTCAAGATTTTTTCTAAATTACATTCAAGTATGGCTCACCACCAAGCTGCAATTGGATATAGAAAATAATTTAAGAATACATCTACTTGAGGAGATATTTAAAAAGGGAAATTACTCCATTTCAGATGCTTACTTCTATGTGAACACAATCTCTAGCCAGGTGGGCTACTTTTATTCAACTTTGGCGTTATTTTTAGGCAGTTTGTTACAAATAATTATATTTACTATATATTTAATCTTTACTAACCCAGTTGTTGTAATGTATTTTGGGTTGGGAGCTGTGATTTTAAGCATACCAACTTTATTGTTAACAAAAATTGGCAGAAAACATGCACACGAAGCCTATCTTTCTTTAGAGCAATCTAGTAAAAGAGTTGAAAAAGTATTAGATAATCTATTTTTAATAAAAATTGTAAATTATGCTTCAAAAGAAATTAGCTCATATAAATCGATACTTGAAAAATATGCAAAATCAAGATTTAATGAAGTAAAGGCAGGAACAGTAAATGCACTTCTACCAAATTTTTTCACAGTTTTTGGACTTTCAGTTTTGCTTATTTTTTTTAACGGTCTTAAGTATGTAACGTTTGATTTTATTGGAATACTTCTTAGACTATTTCAGTCTTTAGGTATTTTTAATAAAAATATACACATACTTACTGCTTTTCATGTTTACATTGAAAAATTGTTGGAAATTGAATCTAACAGAGGAATGGAAAATTCTAAAAATTTCACTGCAGATAAAAATCAAAAAGATTCAGATTTTGCAGTAAAAATTGAGAATGTAGATTTTAAATATTTCAATTCGGAGGAAAATACATTTAGCAACTTAAATATTAATATTTACAAAAATAAACACACTATTATTACCGGTCCAAATGGTTCAGGAAAAAGTACACTACTTGGCTTAATCTCTGGGGTGCTGTATTCAACAAAAGGGTCAATATCAGTAATCTCAGATAGATTTGGATATGTTGGAGCTAACCCTATGATCTTAAACAGTTCCCTTAGAGAGAATCTGATTTATGCAAACAACAAAAAGATTAGTGATGAAGAGTTATTAAAATATCTTAAATTATTTAAAACTTTTGAAAGTGATGATAGATATGACTTAGATAGTAAAGTTTCAAATAAAAGTCTTTCCTCTGGTCAGATGCAAAAAATAGCTTTTATAAGAACACTAGTTTATGGAGTAGAGATCCTTATTTTGGATGAATCAACTGCAAACTTAGATTCAGAGTCTAAAAAAGTTATCTATAAAATAATTGAAGATTTAGATATTACAATTATAAATTCAACACACAATCCTGATGAATTACTAAGTTATGATTACCATATAAAAACAGAAGATCTTATTACTGGAGGATCTGGCCTAAATGAATAAACAGCTCTTATCTTTAGATTTTTATAAATACCATTTTTCAAAATTGAAGAGAAAAGTTGATATCTTCTACACAAAAGTAATTACTTTTATTTACAAGAGAAAGCTTCCTACAGAACTTCTTTCAATTATGAAAAAAAATCGAACTTTCCTTAGGAGTATTAATGAATATTTGCCTGAAGGAGAATATGATGATAGAGATAATAACTACGGAATTCAAAATTATATTTTCTATAAACTAACAAAAGAAATTAATTTATTCCCCACTTATACGGATATATTAACTTTATTGCTTAATGAGCTTAGTGAAAACAGAGTAATATATTTAGAAATTGGAACATCTGTTTTTAAAAATTTTCAACAAATTGAAAACCATTTAGAAAATGGTACTTTATATGGGTATGACGAAAATGATTTAATTCATCCTATTAAAAATAAATATAATTTAATACAAAAGAAAAATGAAAATACAAATCAAAACTATTATCACTCAAAAGGTAAAAATGAAATTTACTACTTCAAAAATGATGTACTTAGTAAAGATGGGGCCGATATATTTAAAAAACTACTAAATAAAAAAATTAATGTTGTTTTTTCGGATGCTCTTCACTCAGAAGAAGGTATTTTGAGCGAATATAAAAATATTATAAAAGGTAATTTGTCCGACGACTTCTTTTATTGCTTTGATGATTTAAATATGTTTGACGTTGAAGAAGGGGTTAATAAAGTCTATAAAGACATCCTGTCTCAAAATCCAAAAATAAAATATTATTCTTTTTGGACTTACGGTTGGATAGGGCAGTATGAAAAATTACACAAGATTGGCTTAATAACTACATATGATATATCTTCAATATTTAAGAAAAAACAAATAAAATTACCTTTGTTTAAAGAGATATCATAATCCAAGACATATAGACATTCACAACATTACAAAAAAATAAAGCATTAAGTATTCAATTAAATAATTTGTTTACTAGTACTTAGGAATTTTCTTGCTATTAGAAAATAACCAATTAATACAATAAAGTACATCAGCCAAGAAAACTCACTACTCATATCTACAAGATTAATTATTTTGTCATCAGTCTCTATAAATTTACTAATTAAAAGAATAGGATCTGTAAATATAGAAACTATTTTTATTAGAAGCACACCTATGAAAGAGGTGAAGACAACATTCAAATATGAATCCATAATAAGAAATGATTTAAACATACCACTTAATATTGTTGGATTAACATATTTCGTATACAACCCAAATGAATTTGTAATATACTCATTAGACAAAACAACAAAAGGTGTACTTTCAAAAAAAACTTGAAAAATTAAAGATATTAGAGAAAACACTAGAATAAGAAAAGTTAACTTTTTAAATTTATTAAATTCTAAAAAATAAATAATAATAAATATTGGAATAGTTGAATAAAAATATCTATAACCATAAGAATACCCAGGGTTATTTAATACGAGAGTCGAAAAAAATGGGAAAAATAATATAAATCCAACTAAAAGAAATTTAAAAAACTCTTTTTTAAAAATATAGTAAAAAAGTAGCATATTCCCGAAAAATAATATTGGTGAAAAATAAGCAAAACCAAATTCTTCTGAAAAGTTAATAATAAAAAATGATTTAAAAATAAAAAGAATATTTTCTTGTAATCTTCCTAAATCAAAGAATTTGAAATAGTCATCTGAAATTCGATTTTCTACTATCAAAAATATGTCCGAAGGGTTAATTGTATAAATACCATAAAGATACTTAGTATGCAGTAAAAATAAACCTAAGCCCACTATAAAACCAAATATAAAATGAAATTTTACGTATAAATTTACCTTTCTCTTAGGAAAAAAATTGTTCACAAAAAAAGGTATGAGTATTAAAAAGTAGTTACTCCATCTGATCGTTAAAACTATAAACAAAGTTATAGGTAAAAGAAAAATTAAAAGTTTCCTCACAGAACTATTCTTAGTTCGGTAAGTTAAGTCACATAAATATATACATAAAGTTGTTCCAAAAAATTCGTAAGAGTGGCTCATACTAAACCTTTCGAAAGCAAAGTAGGAGACCCCGCTTCCAGCAATCATTATGGGAAGCAATAAATTATTAATAGGGATATCATTTTTTTGAAGGATTTTATTTATAAGTAAAAAACTTATAAATAAATAAAAAACAGGAACAAATGAATATATAAAATAATTGAAGGTTATTAAAGAATCTATATTAAAAATTGAAGATAGAAAATTAGAAATGAACATAAAAGGACTTGCAAATAGCCCAACGCCAATTGAGTGAACGGGTAAAACTTTTTTCTTATCTTCAACATTTAAATTTCTATAAGGAGTGTCTGGCATTTGATTTGAGTAATCTAAATCTCTATCTATTGCAATAGTTTGCACATGATAATAGTATTCTGCATCATCTACAAAAGAACCAGGATTGATCTCATCAAATCGGAAATCAATTTTTGTTAGCGTTAGGAGTACAAGAATTATTAATACGTAAGAAACATTTTTATTTAATTTTGTATTCACAACTTTTAAGATACTAGAGAAATCAAAAAATAATTAATATAAATTGTTTGTTCTTTATCAAAACTTTTTTTATATAATTTTTCTATTATTCTAATCACTGCCAAATTAATTTCCTATTAGGCAATTCTAAAATAATTTAGTAATTTTTTTCTAATATGATTTAAATCTTCTGATTCAAGATGAAGAACTTCTTTTCCTTCTTTTTTCAAATTCTCAAAAACATTATTTTCAGTTGTCATATACGTATCGATAAATTTCGCTTTTCTTTTTAATGACAGCTTTACTTTGTGTTTTAAAAATTCAGTACTCTCATCGTCAAATATTGAACAAATTACTTTATTATTTTTTAATAGTTTCATTTTTACTTTTTTAATATTACTTATGCTTGTTATCCAAATAATTTTTGAGTCTTTTATTGTTAATGTTGAGATTGGTTTATTTTTTTTATACCACTCTTCTCTTATTTCTTCTGCTTTTGAATCTTTTAAACCTTCGACCAAGTAAAAATATCTACCTGGATTTTGATTTACTTTTATCCCAAATATTTTCTTAATTTTTGGTGTGTAAAGGTACTTTCCTGACTTGTAAACCAAAACAGTAAGTAAAGACTGATCCCATTTATGATTTCTTGGGCTACTTCCAATTGGAAGAATTAAATTTTTGTTTAATGAAAGTATTTGCCACTTTTCGAGAAGTTCTCTTGATTGTGCATTTTCCCAATCAAAACATGAAAACCCGCCTGTAAGCATTCTTTTATTTAAATATTTATTAGGAAAGTTTAATTCTTTCAAAGTACTTGGAAATGTATAGTCTCTTACTCTGCCTGAACTAATAGGACTAAAAAAACCGATGTACGATAAAACTATTCTGACGTATTTAAACCTAGAATTAATCAAATTACCTGTATCCAGCCAAACGACCTGGCATTTAAATTCATTAATAACATCCCAAATTATTGCTGGTTTCCATGCGTATGCACCTAATTTTCCGTATTCATCTCTCTCATTAAAAAATGATGGATACTTGTCGAATTCAAATTTTCTATATACGATTTCTTGAAAGTTATTTTTCAATTTATCAACTTGTTGTTGATTCATGCCTAAGTCATAGACAACTATTGCTTTTATATCTTGTTGAGAGTCGACATTTTCTAGCAGCTGAAATAAGCTGTCCGCAAATACCTCATCAGAGCCTGTTACTAGAACTAAATCTTTTTTAAATTTTTTTTTATATTTAACTAAATTATGTGTTATTGACAAAAAAATAAATAGACAATCAAAAATATAATAGGGAAATTCATAGATATTTTTTTTCAAAATTCTAATTCTTATAGAATTATTTAATCTTTGAATCAATACCTCACCTACTTTTAATTATTTAAATGTTTATTCACTATTAATTTACCTTGTTTAATAGATAAATGAACTCAATACTATATTTAATACGGATACTTAATTACTAATAGAACTTAATATATTCAATTTAGAAATAATTCAACCTGACAATTAGAATCTAATTAATAAATGGGTTAGTAAATTAAAAAATATTGTAAAAAATGAAAACTGATAATTTAGAAAAATATAAATATAATATATATTCTCAAAATGGTGAAGATGGAATCATAGAAGAGGTTTTTAAAAGATTAGGATTAGATGAATTTAATAAATTTTGGGTAGTTGAATTTGGAGCTTGGGATGGAAAACATCTGAGTAATACATTTAACTTAGTTAAAAAGGGTTCAGCATCTTGTCTTATTGAAGGGGATAGCACAAAATTCTTAGATCTTTTAGATACCAAAAAAGATTATTCAAATATTTATCCAATTGAAGCATTTGTTGGAGGTACGGATGAAAATTCTTTGGATAGCCTTTTAGGTAAAACACCTATCAAAAAAAATTATGAAGTTTTATCAATCGACGTAGATAGTTACGAAAATCTTGAAATTTGGAAGAATTATACGGGAAATCCTATTTTGGTAATCATAGAAGCAAATACGGCCTATCTTCCATTTGAAAGAAATATACCTAAAGACTTTGGAAATACATTTTATGATACGAATCAGGTTGCTATTGAAAAGGGTTATAAGCTTATCGCTCATACACCTAATCATTTTTATATTAAGAAAGAATTCTATCATAAAATATATGGTGAAAAAATAATCCCAGATTACAAATTTTTTAATTTTAATAATTATATTAAATGGAGACAACTAACAAGAACTGAAATTATTAAGTTACTAATAACAAATTTTAAATTTGTATATTTTATCCCAGCATTGGTAAAAATACTTCCTTTAAAATTAATGCACATATTTGTAAATAAATTTTATAAACTTTAAAAAATTTGAATAAATTCTTTCAAATAGCTAAGTTGGTTAAACTTAAATGTAATGATGTATGGTAAGTAATAAAATTATGCCTATTATAAAAAATGTTTAAACTTAATAATGTAATCAAAGCACGTAAAAGATTGAACCTAGTTACGAGTTTTCTATTTAAATTATTTCAAATAAAGCTTAGATATAAGGAAACTAGAAATGATTATGGACTAGAAATATTTGAATATTTTTACCTGCCCTGGAGAAGCGACAAAGATTTTAATCAAGCCTACGATATTATTTCTGGTTTCACTTTGAATCCTAAATCTAGACTTTTTACTTTATACGACTTTTCCCAAAGATATCTACTCCCGGATACAACTTTTATTGAAGTTGGATGCTGGAATGGAGGTGCTTCGGGACTAGTATCTTTAACAAATAAGAACAAAAATGTGGAATATATATTGTGTGATACATTCACCGGGGTTGTTAATACATCTGATAAAGATACGTTTTTTAAAGGTGATGAGTATGGTGATGCCAGCATAGAGAGTATTAATAAATTAGAAAAACTAACAGATGAGAGTTTCAAAGTTATTGAGGGAAATTTTCCAGACTCAGTCGAAAAATCAGGGATTAGTAAAGAAATTTCATTCGCACATATAGATGTAGATACATATATTTCTGCAAGAGACAGTTTTGAGTATATATCAGCAAATGCAATCAAAGGAGCAGTTATAATTTTAGATGATTATGGAGGCTGGTTTACTGATGGTGCTACTAAATTTGGAAATGAGCTCAAAGTCAACAAAGATTACTTTGCAGTCCCTAACCACCTTGGACAACTTATAGTTTATAAATTAAAGTGAAAATTTATTCAACAGCAAATAATGTATTGTCATTTCTAAAAAGAAGATTTAGAAAGTTTAAATTTACCAAGGAGTACTTATTTTTAGAGAAAAAGACGCTCGGAAGCTTAGTAGGTAAGAATTTAAATGATATATATAGATATTTATTTCTATACTTTCATAAATATCTTTCTAAAGAATTAAAAAGACACCGCGGTTATTTTTTTAGTGAATTCAGGGGTTTTGGTGAGGATGCCTTCCACAGTTTATGGTTCCTTTTATTTAATGAATACAAACCAAAAAATGTACTAGAAATAGGTATTTATCGTGGACAAACTCTTTCATTATTTCACCTACTATCAAGAAACTTAAATACCTCCTCTTATATTGCAGGTATTTCTCCACTTGATTCCTCTGGAGATGAATTTTCTGAGTATTTAGAGATTAATTATGAAGAAGATGTAACTAAAAATTTCTCTTTCTTTGGTTTAAGCGAACCAAACATACTAAAAACATACTCTACCTCTCCAGAAGGTGTAAATTTTATTAATTCAAAATTATGGGATCTAGTTTATATTGATGGAAGTCACAGATATGAAGATGTAGTTTCTGATTTGAAACATTCGATCAGTAATTTATCACCAAGTGGCTTAATAGTTATTGATGACTCAAGTTTGTACCTTGACTACTCTTCAGACTATATAGAAGACAAATTTAATATAAAATCATCTAAAGGCCATAAAGACCCGTCTAGAGCAATGGTTGAGATGTTAGAAAAAAATAATGGTATCCAAATATTAATTACAGTTGGACACGTCAATGTTTTAAATTTTAAATAAAAATTAAGTTTCCAAACATTTTTGATTATATTCAAATTTGTCTATCAAAAGGTATAATACGTATATATTGAAAAACCCAATAAAAATCTCAGTGATCATTCCTTCTTACAATAGATTTAAGTATCTGTTAAATGCTATTGAAAGTGTAATGAATCAAACATATTCAAATATTGAAATTATAGTTGTTAACGATGGCTCAACACAAAAAGAATATTATGAACACGATTTTCCATCAAAAGTACAAAAAATAGACTTGGAAACAAATCAAAAAAACATTATTGGCTACGTCTCTGAAGGTTACATTCGCAACTTCGGAATAAAAGCAGCTTCAGGTAAATACTTAGCTTTCCTTGACGATGACGACATATGGACACCAAAAAAACTTGAAATACAACTTAATAAATTGCTAGACAGTGGATCTAAATTTTCTTCCACTGAAGGATTTTTTGGAAAGGGTATTTATGATAACTCTAAAGACTACCCACTTTACAATGCAGAGTATTTTTTTAAAAAGATAAGTAAAAAGTACATAGGAACAAGCTACAAACCTCGAAGTATAAATAATCTTTTTAAAAATACATTTCAGTATCCAGAAACATGGTCTTATGATTTTTTAAAGCATCACAACTGTGTAGTTGCTTCAAGTGTTATGGTGGAAAAAGAAATTATGGAAATAGTGGGCGGTTTTAGAGGAATCCCGACTTCAATGCGTACGGATTATGATTGCTGGTTAAGCTTGCTAAAAGTAACAGATTTAGAATATATAAATGAGCCCCTTTTCTATTATGATGGTGGACATGGTGATGGACAAGACTGGAGATAATTTGCATTCGATAATTTTAACAATACACAACCAAGAAAAGATAATTTCTAAAGTAATAAAAAGTATTATAAAACTAACAGCTCAACCCTATGAGTTAATCGTTGTTTTTGATGGTTGCAATGATAAATCAGAAAAAAAATCATTAAAAATTTTAGAAAAACAAAAAAAACTAAATTATAAAACTCTGTATACCCCAGATGTATTTGAAACAAAAGCAAATAATGTAGGTATTAAATCTGCAGAAGGTGAAAAAATTGTCATAGTACAAGATGACATGATTATTAAGGAAAAAAATTGGAACCATAACTTAGAAAAACCTTTTAAAAATTATGATGATGTTTTTAGTGTTACTGCTCAAACTGCCCATAACTTTGAAGTAAAAGAATCAGAAGAGGGTTTAGAATATGGAGAATATTATATGCTTACTTTTCCTGACGCAGCAGGATGGAAAAGTAATCCTAGACTTACAAGGGATAAGTTTTATGTAAGACAGTCCTCAAATAGGGGACCTTTAATGCTGGATCATGGAATAATGAAGGCCGAAAACTATTTTGATGAAATTTACGCTCCTCAAACATATGATGAACACGATCTTAATTTAAGAGTAAAAAACAAGTACGGATTTGTTTCTGGTTTTTACCCAATAGAATTTATATCTGATTATAAATGGGGAAATACTAGAGATGAGAATGGACAACTACATAAGTGGCATTTTGACACAGAAATTAAAAATATGAAAGTATTTTATGATCGTCATAAAAATATGTTTGACGAAAAAATAATTGAAGATAGAAAAATCAGTTAAACAGTGTTTAAAATATATGTCTACAACCCTCCCTCTTTTGAAGTAAGAGTTATGGATGAATAAGCCGAAAATTTATTTTATAACATATGGAGATTCAGAGTTCTTTCTTCAGAGAAAACATTTAATTAATCTTGCTAAAAAGTCAAATTTCTTTGATGATTGTATCGAATTTACTAAAAAAGATATTTCTAAAGATTTCTTTAATAAGTATAAAGATATTTTAAGTTCTGAGAGAGGTGGGGGATACTGGCTATGGAAGTATTTTGTAATAAATCAAACTTTAGAACAAGTATCAGAAGGAGATATTGTAGTATATTCAGATTCAGGTTCTTCTTTTAATAAGCTTGGAAAAGAGAAGTTGACTGAATACATTGATTTACTGAATACCTCAACATTAGGAAACTTAAGATTTAAGATGGAATATATTGAAAATGAGTGGACAACAAAAGAAATTTTTAAATATTTCGATATATCTCTAGAGTCTAAAGAAGGAAATGAAGGACAGTTGCATGCCACTCATATGTTATTTAAAAAAAATAGTAATGCTTTAAAGATATTTTCAGAATTTAAAAAATTATTGGAACACAATCCTTATTTAATTACAGATAAATACAATGATAAACAATTTGGAAGATTTGTAGATAATAGACATGATCAAAGTATTTTCAGCATGTTGAGTAAAAAATATGGATATATTGAAATATCACCTGATGAGACATCCTCATCGGTTATATTGAATAATCAAAAAATGTATCCCTTTATATCAACAAGAAGAAGGTTTACATTATGGGAAAAAACAAGGTTTATACTTTTTTATTTTTATAACATTAATCAAACAGTGTTTTTTAACCAAAAAGATTTTTGGTATCAGAAACCGTCCCTTTATGAAAGAATTCTTTACAAAGTTAACAATAGTAAATGATAAAAAAGAATGCAGTTGTAAGATTAAAAGGAGGATTTGGTAATCAACTTTTTCAGATAATATTTGCTCATGAGTTAACAAATAATGGGATTGAAGTAACAGTGAGTACAAAAAATTTTAAACGTGCAACTAAAAAAGGGGCTACTACAAATAAAGATGGAATTAACCTACAAAGAAATTTGACATTTCCTCTAGAGTATTTTGGTTTAGTTGAAACAAATAATAAAACACTATATTTTTATGAATTGGCCGAAAAGTTTCTAAATTTTAAAATTTTAAATTATATATTTAGGTTCCTTAATTTAAAAAGTTTTAAAGAATTTAATGATCGATCAATTAAAAAATTTGAACTTGGTAAATATAACCTTTTTACGGGTTACTGGCAAGATATAAGTAATTTTATAAATAATAAAAAATTTATCATTGAGAGCATAAGCAACAATGAAGAAATAAAAAATTCATTGGGCGTGAAACCTGTAGTAGGCTCTACAGTTTTGCATATTAGAAGAAAGGATTATGTAAACATGGGTGAAGACTTAAGTATTGATTTCTATAAAAAAGCATTAATTTATGCAGAAAATAATATAAAGAATTTTAATTACACCATATTTACAGATGATCCTCAATGGGCTTCTGAAAAAGATGAATTTATACATGCAGAGGGTATAAAATCTTCTACAGGCAACAAGGATGATACAGTAGAAACATTTTCAGAGATGCTGAAGTTTGAAAATTTTATTGTTGGAAACAGTACATTCTCACTTATTCCAGCCATTTTGAGAGAAACAGACCTAACAAAGATAATAATTGCAAATCCTTGGTTTAAGAACTCTAACCCCATTGAGAATTTTCCAAAACAGTGGATAAAAATAAATAACGAATAATATTAATAAATTTATTTTGACTCAAAATTTAATCGATAAACTTTATCAATTATTTTATTATATTTTTTGTATGGTCTCGGCATATGAAAATCTGTATATTTAATATTTGGATTATAAAACTTTTTAAAAGAATATCCTAAATCTATTCTGTTTAGTCTTAAAAATCCAGCTTCAGCATCATTTAGTTCAGTAATTCTGCCAGGGTTTAATACTTTAAATATTTCTACGCATTCTCGTAACTTAATTTGATCAAAATACCAGTTGGTACCTTCAACTTCATAATCATCAGGACACCAACTAGTTAATATATTTATGATATCTTCTTTGGACCTAACATTAAATATTTCTCCCCAAGTACTTCCTAATGCAGCATTCCACATTATTGAAATCATATTTTCTGGTGTAGCGCTAGGTCTGTAAATAACAAATGATTCATTTTTAATATTTTCAATATTTTTTTGATAATAATTAAATGAAAGAGGCATATTATCAATATCGGAAATGATGCTAACTTGATCTGGAAAAAGTGCTGGAGCTAACAGCCTAATATTTTGCGATACAAATGATGAGTTTAGAGATTCAATATTAAAATTTATAATTCTCTCATCTTCAAATTTTTCTTTTCCTATATAAAATAGGTATGGCTTAATTCCTAAATTTTGCCATGCTTTAGAAACGATCGGCCAAAAGTCTAGATACTTTGGATCATTATTAGATGAAAGGATTACATTATCAATTTTCATTAATTTTTTCTGTAAATTTTACTTGGTATTTCTATGGCTTTTTTTAGATAATAGTAAATTTTTTTTGTATATTTTTCAATAAAGTTGGTAAGTTTAAATTTAAAAACACTTAAAAATGTAGCTACAGCAGATTCTTGGATAGTTACATTTCTACTCCCATCTGTAGGTGATTGATTTTTTCTTATAATCTTCATCCAATAAGAAACTTTTAATCTTTCAGATTCAAATTCTTTATCTTCCATATCTTCTAAAAAATTTGTGAGAGTTTCTTTATTTATATTTGTAAAATCATCAGTTATTAAAACTGGTAAGTTACTTGTTGTTGAATAGGTCAAGTGTTTTTTAATAACTGGTATTGATCCCAAATATAACGATTCCCAAACCCTATGTGTATCTAATCCATTACCTATCGGGCACAAGACAAACTTACTTTCTGACAACTTATTTTGATAATTTAAAAGACTCAGGTTTGGACTATCTTTTTCTGCCCAAATTAAATTATTAAAAGCATTATACAAACCTGTACGTTCTAATTTATTTGTATTGACTTGAAAATTTAAATATAAAGTAGGCGAATAATTATATTCTTTAAATATTGGAAAAAATTTAATGTCCTTAGAAAGAATATTCTTAGGTGAGTAATCATTTGAAAGTCCAAGTGGGATAGGAATTAAATTTTCATCTTCAAAGTCAACATTTATTGAATACCATTTTGATATACAATTTGGCTTTAGATTAAATAATTCTTTATCAACTTTTATATCAGTTTGACTTGTTACCAATATGATATTTTTTAATTCATTTTGTTCTTTCAACAAACGAAATAGGTCAGGAACAAGACTTAAGTTCGAGAATATCACATCATTTTCTTGTATATTAAAGAATTTTTTTTTGTATAAAAGTGCACTTTCTGCAACATGATTTTTTTCTTTATTAGATTTTGACATGATGGTTACATCTTTAATACCAAGCACTTCAAACTGTTTATTTGTAACTGCTTCGGAATACACAATGTCACATTCTCTAGCAAAGTTATAACTAGTTAGTACTTCCTCTTTTTTAATCTTTTCCATTTTAGTTAAAATCCATTTACTTAAAAAAGCTTTTTACTATCTCTAGTAAAAGCTTAATGGGATATTTTGACTTAAAGAAACTTCCTTTAAATAAAGCATAGGATAACTCTCTTAAAGAGTTCATTTTCCGACTATCTTTTATATGATAAGTTGAATTAAACAATTGTGAATAATATTCGTGATAATAAAAAGTGTTTACATTAAGAGCTCCCTTTACGGCCCACGGTTTATATTTACCTGTATAGTGTATAAATTTAATTACACTTCCTTTTTTTTGCACTAGATCTGTATGCAGATTTTCATAGTTCAGAAGTAGTTTGAAATTAAGGTATTCTGAAAGTTCTGTAAATTTTCCATCGAAGTATGAGTTAAGTACGTCTTGATCCCAGTACTTAATATCATTTTCTATAGATTCCATATGTTCAATAAGTTTTATTGATAGATTTTCATCAAACCACTTACTTAAATTTATTAGCATGACACCCGCATTAAAGTAATTATTTTGAGTAAGCTTTAATCTTTGAAGGGTTTCATTAAGGTACTCTTCAAAGATTTTTTCTGATTTTACTGAGATTATATTTTTCGATATTGATAATTTTTCTATTTCTCTTTTAATAACACTTGTTGGATTGTTAATACAAACTATATCTGCATCCATGTATAAAATAAATCCTTCATCTTTGGGAATATAATCCTGCAAGAAAAGTCTGTAGTAAGTAGCTTCACTAACATGAGTGTTTTCTAAATTTGGAAATTTAATACCTGGTTGCATAAATTTTACAATTATTAATTTATTTAAATTATTGTGGTTTAAAACCTTTTTTGAAACTTTTAGTGAATTTGGATCTTTATGTATGACATATATTTTAATTTTTTCTTTAACGCCTTCAAGTAGTGAGAATATAGACGTTTCTAATTGTTTATTATAATTTTGATCAACACAGTATAAAAAATTTAACATTATTTTTATTTCCAGATTTTAAATTTATATGATTTATTAATTTCCACTTTTTTAATTGTTAATATTTTTAAAGTTATTTTTGAACCATGAATAGGTTTCTTTTATTCCATTTTCTAAACTTATTTGAGGCTTCCATCCCAGATTTAGTATCTTTTTATTATCTAATAGCTTTCTTGGCGTGCCATTAGGTTTACTGTCATCCCATAAAATATTTCCCTCATATCCAATTATCTTAGAAACAATATTACTTAATTCTTTAATTTGTAAATCTTCACCAACTCCTATGTTTATAATCTCTGAGTCTTCATATTCTTCCATGCAAAGTATTGCCGCAATTGCCATATCTTCTACGTGTAAAAATTCACGATAGGGACTACCGTCTCCCCATAAGGTAACATCCTCATGACCATCTAATTTTGCATCGTGAAATTTTCTGATAAAAGCAGCTAGGACATGGGACGTATCAAGTGAAAAGTTATCATTTGGCCCATATAAATTTGTTGGCATTATTGATATAGCATTCAATCCGTATTGCCTTCTATAAGATTGGCACATCTCAATACCTGCTATTTTTGCAATAGCGTAAGATTTATTTGTAGGTTCTAGTTTTCCAGATAAAAGAGATTCTTCATTTATTGGTATTTGTGGAGTTTTAGGATATATGCATGAAGAACCAAGAAACAATAGCTTTTTTACATTATTTTTATTTGCGTAATGAATAACATTATTCTGAATCATTATATTTTCATAAAGAAAATCTCCACTAAGTGAATTATTAGCATGTATACCACCAACCTTTGCAGCTGCTAGAAAAACATATTCAGGAGTATTTTTAATAAAAAATTCTTCCACCATTTGTTGATTTGTTAAATCTAATTCTTCACGTCCTGCGGTGAGAATATTTGTATAGCCTTGTAGTTTTAATAAATTATGAATAGCAGAACCCACCATGCCATTGTGTCCTGCAATAAAAATTACATCTTTTTTATCCAATATTACGATCCCAGTTACTTATATCGCTTACTTTAGCAAGAATTCATCTCTAAATTTGTGTTGTAAGTTCTAATTTAATTTTTTAACTAAAAAATATTAAATTAATGATTTTTTCATATATATAAACTTAAATTAAGACAAAGTAACTATAGAGAAACAAACACCAAGGATATTTAATTAGAGATATTCTTAAAATATTTACTTCCATCAATATAAATCTTATCTCTATTCACAGTACATTTAAGATTTTCTAAAAAAATGTTCCAATATTTGGATAAAGAATCTCTTTTTTAATAAATAGTGTGTTCTTTATTATTATTAATTCTAAACAAATAGCACAATGCAACATAAAAGAACCTAACTTATAGATAAAGAAAAAATATATAAAAAATAGTTTGTAAGAGCCAGTGGATAATATGAATTTTCGATTATTTTTTAAATTTTTTAGATGTTACTAATATAATATTTAATGAATCTTATCATAACAATTGCATGAAGAATAAAATTTTACAACTTATAAGTGATATAAAACATGTATCTAGGACCACCAATGTGGGTAAGAAAAAGGCTAGAATCTTATTCTCGGTCATTCTTACAAACATAACTGCCGGTATAGACATTATTGTTATCGTTATTTTCTCGACAGCCATTACCAATCAGAGGCAAGATAATTTTTTTAGTTTTATTGTTGATTTTGTATTAGAAAGAAAAATACTTTTACCACTGCTTGTACTTTTAAGGTTTATGTTAATTTATTTTGAGAAAATGAATATACAAAGTCTTGTCCTGCAGGTACAGGAAAATTTAAAGATGTATTTAATTAGAGAAATCTATAAAAAGGGTAATTTCTCAATTTCAGATGTCACTTTTTATTCAAATACCTTATCGATGCATGTTTCATTTTTCTACTCTTCATTAACAAACTTACTTAATAATCTTGTTCAATTAACTGTATATAGTATTTTTTTACTTATCACCGATTTAGAAACTTTTGGAATATTAGGAATAGGTTTAATTTTCATAGCTTATCCAACTAAGAAATTTCTTGGATTAGGAAGGCATTATATGCATAAAAGTTATGTCTTTACGCAAGAATTAGGAAAAAACATGCAAAGAATAATAGATAATATTTTCCTAATAAAAATATTGAAAACTTCCAAGTCTGAGTTCCAGGTTTACAATGAAAATATAAAAGAGGCAAATAGGGCTACTTATAATAACTATAAATATGGAGCTATTAATAGCCTTATTCCTAATTTTTTAACACTGTTTATATTTTCACTAATAATTGCTTTTTTTACATTAGGGAAAAGACTGACATTAGAGTTCATTGCTGTTGTTTTAAGAATAGTTCAAACAATCGGAACTATAAATACTTCATTAAATAATTTAATCAATTCCCAAGTGCATATAGAAAAATTTAGATTGCTTGAAGAAGATATTCCAGATGTAAATCCTGATTGCTATCAAGTCGGTAATAATTCAGCTAATGTTTCTGTAGATTTTGAAAGTACTTCATTTAAATATTTTGAAAGTGACTCTTATATATTTGAAGACTTGAACATTAAGATTCCAAATAAAAAGCACACTATAATTACAGGACCCAACGGATCAGGAAAAAGTACACTGCTAGGTTTGATATCAGGAATACTCACTCCTGAAAGAGGAATCATAAGACTTTCATCTGATAAGTTTGGATATGTGGGAGTAACACCACTAATAGTTTCAGGCTCACTACGAGAAAATCTTATTTACGGTAATAGACATAACCCTACAGATAAAGAAATTTATGAAATGATTCACGAATTTAAACTCTTCAATGAGAGTGAAGGTATCTCACTTGATTATCAAGTGACCAATAAGTCTCTTTCTTCGGGTCAAATGCAGAAAGTCTCATTTATTAGAGCACTATTATCAGATCTAGAAATTCTTCTTCTTGATGAATCAACATCTAATCTTGACATTGAAACCAGAGATCTTATATTTGGAATATTAAATAAAAAAGAGATAACGATTATAAATTCTACTCATAATAAAGAGGATTTTGTATATGATCATCATTTAAAAATAGAAATTACAAATGACAAAAGAATTTTCAAGCAAATCATTTAAGTAGGTTAGAGTAATCATTTTTTTCATTTTCCAAATAAATATCAAGAGAGTTTTGTTTTAAAATTTTTCGATGAGCTGCTTTCGAGATAGATTGGAGTATTTTCAATTCTTGATTAATAATGCTCTTAAAAGAATCACTAGTACCAGATTCGAAGTCGAAAATAAAACCATCCTTCTTGTCGATTATTATTTCATTAATACTGTCAATATTATTACCTATAACAATGCAGCCAGAACTCATTGCCTCTAATAAAACTTTAGGATTTCCTTCAAATTTTGATGGAAGTACGAAGAAACTATATTCTTTATAGAGACCCATCAACTTAGAGTTTTCCATCGGTTTCATAAAGTTAACAGATAAATCCAGTTTATTTTTTAACTGCGATAAAGAGTCTTTTTGACTTCCTTCACCAATTATGTCTAACTCTAAATCAAGGCCTTTTATAACCCTAAATAGTGAGGAAAAGTTTTTTTGTTCTTCAAGTCTACCAATACACAGTAACTTCTTTTTATGTCTATTTTCTAGGTTTGAATAACTTTTTATATTTACCCAATTTGGTCTAACAGTTATTTCTTTCAAGTTTTTTGGAAATAGATTTACTAGATTATTTTTATCTTTCTCGGATGTAACACTGTATAAATTTGAATATTTAATAGCAAATCTATTAAGATTTAAAAAAAATTGTTTCTGAAGATACCCTTTGTTGTTTTTTTGAGCGAATTCGTAAAGATTATATCCAGTTCGAATATATACAGGTTTTTTGTATAGTAATTTTGCAATAAGTAATATCCATGAACCATTGAGCTGATTAGATTTTAATATATCATTTTCTACAAAAATCTTTTTAAGCATTACAGGTATAAAGAAAGTTTTTATAAAATTAATAATTTTATAGTTACTTTTTTTGAGATATTCGTATATTGGAATAATTTCTATATTTAATAACGAATCAGCATATTCCAAATCTTTTTTATCGCCAAAAGTTAAAAAAGTATAGGTTATGTCCGAATTTTTACTTATTTCTTTATATAGTTTTGTTTCTCTATCAAGTAATCCAGAATTATCCCAAATTTTCAATGAAATTTCATAAGTAAACAAAACAAGAACCTTCATTAGGTTAATATTAACTTGAAGAACTCAATTTATATACAAATAATTTGAAACATGAAAAAAATATTACTCATACATAACACATACAGAAACCTAGGGGGTGAGGATATTGCAGTCGCCAGCGAAGTTGAGGTATTGAAAAAACATTACGACATTAAAGAATTATATTTTTCAAATTTAGACACCGGATACATAAGTCTCCTAATGACATTGTTCTTTAATAGAAGTCTTAAATCAGAAAATGTAGTTAGAAAAGCAATAACGGAATATTCTCCTGATCTAATATACGTTCACAATACATGGTTTAATGCATCCTTAGGCATTTTCAGAGTTTTACAAAACTCTAAAGTACCAATATTTTTAAAAATTCATAATTTTAGATATTATTGCACGAAAACTTTAAGTTTTAAAAAACATTTAAAAAATGAAGAATACTGTCCTGCATGTGGATTAAAAAATAGAAGATTAAAAATTTTAAACTCCTATTTTGAAAATTCTTTGTTTAAATCATTATTAATGAACAGATATGGATTAGGGTATTTTAAAATTATAAAAGATTTAAATATAAAAATACTAGTTCTTACGAATTTTCATAAAAAATTTCTAAATAAACTTGGAATAACAGAAGACAAAGTTTCTGTTCAACAAAATTTTATTCCAAAAATAAATTTTGATGTAGTTAATGATAAAAATATAAATACTGATAAATTTATAGTTTATGCTGGTAGGGTTTCAAAAGAAAAAGGTGTCGAAGAGTTAATAGAGACTTTTCTAGATTGTGGTTTTAAGGATATAGCCTTAAAGATAATTGGAGATGGACCGAGTTTAGATTCACTCGTTAAAAAGTATAAAGAAAACAATATTTATTTTGAAGGTTTATTAAAAAATAAAGATGTAAAAAAGATTATTTCAAATTCTATAGGTGTCGTAACGGTGACAAAACTATATGAGGGACAGCCCACCTTGTTATGTGAAGCTTCCTCCCTAGGAAAAATATCAATATTTCCAGATTCAGGTGGAATAAAAGAATTTTTCCCACCCAACTATCAATATTGCTTTAAGTCAGAAGATTATGACGATCTTAAAAATAAACTAATTAATTTAACTCAAAATTACAATAACTTAGATATCGGTAATAATAATAAATATTTTATACAAAAAATACTTAACGAAGACAGGCTATTAAATAATTTTGAAATGATTTTTAATGAAGGGTAATAATTTAGTCTCTGTAATTTTATCTGTTTATAACGGTGAAGAAACGATAGGTAAAGCAATAAATAGTATCTTAAATCAAACCTATAAAGAGCTGGAGATACTTATTGTTGATGATAACTCCACGGATAATACTCATGAAATATTATTAGATTATGAGAAAAAAAATGAAAATATAAGAATTTTTAAAAATCCTACCAACATTGGGTTAACAAAATCCTTAAATGTTATAATCCCTAAATCTAAAGGAGGCATATTGTTCAGACAAGATGCTGATGACATAAGTCTTGAGAGTAGATTACAAGAGCAATTAGAATTAATTTATATTAAGAATTTAGATTTTTGTACCACTAGAGCTAAAATTAAGGGAACGTCACAAAAAATCCCCGGTATTTCACATTACTTATCCAAAAAAATACTAATAAAGAATAAAAACCCATTTATACATGGAACTCTAGCGATTAAAAAAAATGTTATAGAAGAAATCGGATTATATGATGAGAATTTTTATTATGCACAAGATTATAAGCTATTCAAAGACTTGTTACTGAAGGGGTATAAATATAAAGTAATTAACAAAGAGCTCTACGAGCTAAATATGCATAATAATATATCCAAAAATAAAATTTCAGAACAAAATTATTATGCACATTGTATAAAAAATAATATAAAGCCGGAAACAATTAAATGAATTTATATATTAATAGTGCAAATGAAAATTGGGTTGTAGACAGGTTTATTAAAGAATTCAAACAGTTTGGAGGAATCACAACTACTAAATTTATTTTCAAAGCTGATCTAATTTGGATTATTGCTCCATGGACATGGCGAAAAATTCCTATCAAACATCTGGGTACAAAAAAAGTAGTATGTACTATTCACCACATTGATGAAGATAAATTTGACAATACTGCAAAAAAAGAATTTCTTGAGAGGGATTTAATAGTTGATCAATACCACGTAATTTCAGAAAGTACATATAAACAGGTATCCAAACTGACTCTTAAGCCAATTAAGATAATACCCTTTTGGGTCAATCAGAATATTTGGTTCGAAAGTAATGATAAAGATAAAATATTAACTAAATACAAGTTAGATAATAGTAAGTATTATATTGGTTCATTTCAAAGAGACACTGAGGGTAGCGACCTACTCTCACCCAAGCTTTCAAAAGGTCCTGACAGATTTATTGAAATTGTGAAAAAAAAGAATAAAGAGTTGAATCTATGTGTGATTATTACAGGCAAAAGAAGGAACTATCTGATTAAAAGACTTAATGAAGAGGGGATAGATTATAAATATTTTGAAATGGTTTCTTTTTCAGAGTTGAATGAACTATATAATATATTAAATTTGTACATCGTATCATCTAGATACGAAGGGGGACCACAAGCTATTCTTGAGAGTGCAATAACTAAAACTCCATTAATTTCTACAGATGTTGGTATTGCCTCAGAAATATTAAATCAATCATCAATTTATGAGATGAGTGATTTTCAAAAAGCAAAGCCTGATATTGAATATGCTTATAGTAATGTAATAAAATATAAGATTCCAGAGGGTATGAAATATTATGAAAGGTTGTTTCTAGAAATTTATGAAAGTTAGTATCGGTACAAATATCAAAGAAGGACCGTGGGGAGGAGGTAATTTATTTGCAATAAACTTAAAAAAATATCTTGAATCAAAAGGACACACTGTTATACATAATTTGATTGATAGTGATATTGATTTGATTCTAGTAACCGAGCCAAGGAAAACATCTGAGTCTTCAGCCTTTACTCATTTTGATGTATTAAATTATATAAGATTTATAAAAAAAGATACGATAGTTTTTCATAGAATAAATGAATGCGATGAAAGAAAAAATACAAACTTTACTAACAAATACATAATAAATGCAAATTTAGTTTCTGATTACACAATATTTGTAAGTACTTGGTTAAAAGATTTGTACGAAGCACAAGGAATCAACAAAAGAAACAATTACGTTATTTTGGCAGGCTCAGATAAAGAGATATTTAATTCTGATGGTTTTTTGCCTTGGAAAAGATCTGAGAAATTAAAAATAGTTACCCATCATTGGGGAGCAAATTGGAATAAAGGATTTTCAACCTATGCAAAATTAGATGAGCTACTCAGCGACAGTTATTGGAAATCAAAAATCGAATTTACATACATTGGTAATATTCCTGATAATTTTAAATTTAAAAATTCAAATCATATTGAACCACTATCAGGTAAAAAATTATCTGAAAGCATCAAAAAAAATCACGTGTATGTTACTGCTTCATTAAATGAACCATCAGGAAATCATCATATTGAAGCTGCCCAGTGTGGCTTACCTTTACTGTACATTGATAGCGGTGGAATACCTGAATATTGTAATGGTTTCGGCATCATTTTTAATGAAGATAATTTTGAGAAAAAGCTTCGAGAGATTATGGAAAGCTATGACACCTATGTTGGGAAAATGGAAAAATATCCTTTCTCATCTGAGAAAATGAGTAGAGATTTTGAGGATTTATTTATAAGTTCCATCAAGAAGAAAGAAGAAGTACTTAAAACTAGACAAGAATCAATTAATATTCAAACTACAAATCAAGTTTATTACATTTTAAAAAGAAAAATTAAATTTTTATTACTAGATAACTATTTTTTTAAGCTTATTGTAAAATTGTAATAAATCATAATTTTCCTCTACAGTCTTTAAAGCATTAATCGTAATAGTTCTTACATTATTAGGTTTATCTTTCAGATTAACTATTTGAGTTATCCATGAATCTATTTCATTATCTTCAATAAAAAGTATATTTTCATTATTATGAAATTTATCTAAATCCCAAAAACCATGAGTTTTCGATATTATTACGGGAACACCAACAGCCATTGACTGTAAAGCAACACTTTGTCCTGATGGTTGATTTGATTCAACTAAAGGTATCAATGTTACAAAAGATTTTTCATAAATCTTTTTTATTTCAAGATCAGATAATTTATTCTGCGCCCATGATCCTTCAAGTATTTGTACATTGTTATGGATTAGCTTTTGTTTCTCAATATTATTTGAGACAAAAATAAAAGAAAAATCTTCCATGGAATTTGCGATACTAATAACTTTTTCATAATCTCTTTTCCCATCGTTGCCAATAAATAAGATTTTATCCCTGGTTATATTGCTTTTAGTTGATTTCCAAAAATTTATATCTACAGGAAAAGGTAAAAAAGTATATTTATAACTAAATTTTGAGTAATGTTTTTGTGCAAAATTATATTCACCAAGTCCTAAAAAGATAATATTTGTATTTTTTCGAAGCAATATATTTATAAGAATTTTTCTTAATAAAATTCTTACTTTATTTTTACTTTGAGTAACAAAAAGCCCCATTATGAAAACTGATGATTCTATATCTTTATTAAATATTCTTACTATTTGCAACAGGGGAAATGATGTGAATGCAACCCTTTGGTTTGTAAATATAATATGATCAGAATTTTTAAATGTTACTAAATTATTGATGTTTATAATTTTTTCAAAATAGAAAGGAATAGTTGTTATATATCTCAACATGTTGGAAAATTCTTTTAATATTTTATTTATGACTGTATTAGAGGCATAAAATTCAATAATATTTACTTTTACGAATTCTTTCTTGAAATTGTGAAAAGCATAAAAGAACTCCTTTGAGTATGTTACTTTTTCATTATTAAGTCTTTGAATTCGACCACTTTGAAAAACAAAAGTAATTTTTTTTTCAAACACATATATAATGGTAACTTGAAATATGAAATTAATTAGTAATAAATATATATATCTCTCAAATTATTTTCTTTACGCATTTATATTATTAACCATGATCTTCGCAAGATCTTTCATTGGGATATATATCTTTGGTCTTAGAATTGGAGAATTATTAATACTGCTTGGTATGATATTTTTTATACTCTTTTCATTCAAAAAAGTCACAGATTTTTTTAATTTAGATTTCGATAAAAATCAATTATTAATACAAAAATTAATAATTGTTTCATTTGTTATTATTTCACTCTTAAATGGGTCAAGTTTTTTAAATTCTTACTCTTATAAATCTAGTTCATACATATGGACAATAGGATTTTTATTTCTTGGAGTCTTGTTTTTAAACGTTTTAGAGAAAAGCAATCTTCTTATGTTAGGCTTATACCTTTCCCTCCCTTTGATTTACTTGATGGCAACAGCATTTTATCCAAATTTTATGATTGAATTTTTTAATTTATATTCAGATAAGTTTCAGTTCGTCAAGGCATCTGACCTGATGCTGGCTTATATATTAGTTAATCTATCCATATTAAAATACAGAAAAATTAATATTTTCAATCTAAGCTACCTTGTTATTTCAAGCAGTATATTTTTCCCTCTTTTTCTTTTTAATAGCAGAGGATCTTTCATCTCAGCATTAGTATTTCTTTTATTATTGCTTTTTAATATGAGAAAATTTCTTTTTACTAATAAATTAAAAACAGTTCTTTTATTGTTTATTGGATACATCTTTTTTTATGGTTCAGTCTTACATGTGTTCGGAGAATTTACATTTATAAATCTTAATAAGGCATCAAATCCGGAAGTAGTATCACAACAAGTTGGTGAGATTATAAAGAAGAAAGAAACAACAGAAGTATTCTTTAGTTTTTATATTCAAGATGGAAGAATTTATTCTGAAGATAGCACAACAAACTGGAGACTGGATATTTGGCAAGATGTATATACGGACATGTATAAAAAAAATATTATATTTTCTGGATATGGTTATTCAGAAATCATACCTGTCATGTTAGATCCATCTGCACCTGGAAGACTAGGTAGAGATGGTTTAAATGAAAATGTACACAATTATTTTGTTAATATTTTTGCCCGTGGAGGAGTTGTACAGTTAATTTTGTTCATAATTTTTTTCTTAAAAATAATTTCTTCAAGCAAAAAAATTAATAAAAACTATGAGATCTTATTTTTATTAATTCCGGTGTTCCTTAATTCTTCTTTTGATACAAACCTAGAAGGGGTACAGTATCCACTATTATTTTATGTATTTTTAGGCAACCTTTATTTTGTAAAAAGAAATTAGATGTCATTATTTAATTACTTAAGATAATATAATTGATTTATGAAAAAAGCTTTTATAACGGGTATTACTGGTCAAGATGGTTATTATCTTACAGAATTTTTACTTAACAATAATTATCAGGTACACGGAACAATAAGACGTTCTTCAAGTTTCAACACATCACGTATTGAAAATCTTATTTCCAAACACAGTAATGATGAAAGATTAATGCTTTATTATTCAGATTTACTTGATTCTTCCTCACTAAATAATCTTATTAATAAAATTCTTCCAGATGAAATATACAATTTAGCTGCGCAATCACATGTTGCTGTATCTTTTAAGAATCCGAGTTATACAATACAGAGCGGAAATCTTGGGACAGTGTCGTTACTTGAAGCATTAAGAAACTCCGAGAAAGCAATCAAATTTTATCAAGCCTCTTCATCGGAAATGTTTGGAGGTGGCTTAAAGGTCCTATTAAATGAAGAGTCAACCTTTGATCCAAAGAGTCCCTATGCTGCTTCAAAAGTATTTTCTCATAATATGACCAAGCTTTATAGAGATTCTTATGATTTATTTTGCGTAAATGGCATTTTATTTAATCATGAATCTCCACATAGAGGAGAAACATTTGTTACAAGAAAAATTACAAGAGCAGTTGGTAGAATTCACTTGGGGATACAGTCGAAACTTACATTAGGAAATCTTGATGCGTCGAGAGATTGGGGTTTTGCAGGAGATTACGTAGAGGGCATGTATAAAATGTTACAACATGATACTCCTGATGACTGGGTTCTAGCTACAGGCGAAACATATACAGTAAGACAATTTGCTAAGGCAGCATTTAACATGGTTGATTTAAATTGGGAAGAGTATATAGAAACATCTTCTAAATATTTTAGACCTAATGAGGTCGAACATCTTTTAGGTGACAGCACAAAGGCAAGAAAAATTTTAAAATGGGAGCCAAAACATAGTTTTGATGATTTAGTTAGAAAAATGGTTGAGAGCGATATTGAGCTTGCAAAAAAAGAATATGTGTTAATCAAAGAGAATCTTTTACTACCAACTTGGGAGAACCCGGTCTCTTGAGGTTCCAGTGATGTATATACTTATGATAATTATTGCATAGAAGCAAATATATAAATTTAGTTATAGATTTTTCAATTGAGAGCATTAATCAATAAAAATATTAAAATCTATATTATTAAAGCATGAATAATAGTAAAAAATACTTAACTGATGATGTCAATAATTTCGTTACATCATTACAAAAACAAGAAAATAATAATTATTATTTACCTGCAAAAAAGGGTGTTACAGAATTAGGTAAATCTCTAAATTTAGGATTTAGTAATTTTGCTGTGAAGATCTTTTTCACAACTAATAGATGGAAAGAAATAGATATGGATAAAAAGATTAATTGGGTAAATGACATAAATGAATTTCAAGTGAGGTTAAAACAATTTCCGATTAACTCATTTGTCGACAAGCCATTAGTTGATTTTTATAACCATCCGTCACTTTCTAAACTACTAAAACGGTATTTAAAAAAAAATTTACAGTTTTTAAAAAACATTAATTATGAAAGCGTTCAAATTGAAATTGAGAAATCAGTAAGAGCAGAAACAAAGCAAGCAATTTCAACACTTTATCAGATTGGTGAAAGTAATAAAGAAAAATATTTGGATTTTCCACATTCTGAGATAGAAACAAAAGAATTTATAGATGGTTTTAATTGGAATTTTCCTTGGAATGCTGGAGCACACTTTGCATCTCTTTGTGTTTTTAGTAAAACACAACTTGATGATTTAGATTTTGCACAGAGTAAGTTTATTTTAGAGAACAATATATCAAGATATCTTTCTAAGGAAACTGGCTCATATCACAATTCATCTGTCTCTTCGTCTGAGGAGGTAATTAATGGAGCTATGAAAGTAATTTCAGGATTAGATTGGCTTAGTAGTGAAATCCATTATCCAGAAAAATTAATAGACTTTTGTTTAAAGAATTCATCTAAAGATGATGGTTGCCATATTACAGATCTTGTATATGTGTTTTACCAATGTCTTAAAGTTACAGATCATAGAAAATCTGAAGTAGTTACAAATTTAGAATCATTAAAAGCTAAAATCTACACACATTATTTTCCTGAGCAAGGAGGCTTTTCATATTACTTTCAAAAAAGTCAACAATTTTATTATGGAGGTAAAATAACACATGGAGAAAATGTTCCAGATATTCACGGCACTTTATTGTTTTGCTGGGCATTGTCGATGATAGACGAAGCTACTGAACAAAATAATTTGAATTGGCAAGTACTTAAACCATGAATCTTAATATTTTATACTGTTTTGATAGCAATTATGACAAGCAAGCACAATGTTCAATATATTCATTGTTGCAAAATGTTTCCGAAGAAATAAATATAACAATAATCCATAAAAACCATAGTGATGTAAAATTTCTACATAAAAAAATTTTAAACCATCCCAATTTAAAAGAATTAAAAGTTTGTAAATTTATTAATAAAAATAAAAGATTCCCCAATTTGCAAGGAGCGCATATATCAGAAGCAACATATTATCGCCTATATCTTGAAGAATACATAGATTCAGAAATTGATTATTTACTCTATATTGACGCAGATATAATTTGCTTTGCTGACCCTATTATAGAAATACAAAAACAAATCAAAAAATTAGTGAAAAGTAAATTTATACTTTCTGCAAAGACTGAAACTACTCTTACAGATGGCATAGATAGAATAGGTCTTTCTACAAAAAGATATTTTAATGCTGGAGTGTTACTTATTAATTATCAGTTGTGGATGAATAATAAATCTACAGAGGGATTGACCGATCTACTATTTTCTAATATTCCAAAATTAGACTTTTGGGATCAGGACTTACTGAATATTTATTTTGATGACGCCTTTGATGAGATGAATCAATTTCTAAATTATCAAATTACTATGGATAAAAATAAAAGAATAAAAGTATTAGAACAATCAAATCTAGTTTCATCAGAAAAAATTCTGATTCACTATTCAGGAAAATTTAAGCCATGGAATGTTAAAGGTATTCTTGATAAAAGATCATCATATTATCAAAACATCTATAAAGAACTTTTTTCAGACAAGTACCACCTTTCATACAACTACAAAAAAAATGCTTTAGTAGACCTATTAAACGGATTTAAAAATAAAAGAATCTTAGATTTAGAATATCCATTTACCTTTATTTATTTAGTAATAAAATCATTATTTAAATAAATTAAAATATTTTATATCAGTGTATTTTATTTAAAAAAATAATATTGGCATCAATTTCTAACTTTTCAATTAATATTATTACATGCATTCTGACAAAATAATATACACTACAATGACAAATTATGGATATTTAGAATATACAGATAATCTACTAGAGTCTATAAAGATAAATAATATTGATATAAAATTAGAAATATTTACAACTGATAAAAAATCCCATGAGTACTTCTCTGCTAAAGCAGTTACTCACGATATATCTCAAAATACAGAATTTGAAGAATTTATGGCTCAAAATAACGATGAATTTGGAAAACTAATGTTGAAAAAGTTTGAAATGATTAGTCTATCACTCAAGATGAAGGAGTTTGTAAACTATATAGATGGTGATATTGTTATTAAAAGAAATTATGGTCAGCAGTTACTTAACTCCATTAAACATACTGATGTTTTTTTTCAAAATGATAAACGGCCATCAAAGCCAAATTGGCTAAATTTAGGTGCAGGTTTTATGTTTATAAAGTCAAGCAAAAAAACTCAAAATTTTTTTGAACCCAATGAAGAAATGGCTAAAAAGTTTTTAAAATTCAAAACACATGATCAGACATATATAAATAAATATAAAAATAAACTTAACTATAAAATATTACCTGAAGCTCTATTTCCAAATGGTCCGTTTTATTTTTCAAACATAGACAAGATAGATCCCATGATTATCCATTTTAATTATTTATTAGGCCATGAAAAGAAGAATAAAATGAAAGATTATAATGAATGGTACATATAAAATTATTCTAATAAATTATATAAATGCAGAATAAAAATACTTTTAAGTTTTTTATTATTCACTATAAAAAATTAACTGAAAGAAAACGATATTTAGATATTTATTTTAAGCAAAATGGATTCAATCATGAGTATATTGATAACATTGACAGAGATAAACTAAGCGAATCAGATAGCAATAGATTTAGTAAAGATAAAATTAATATTGCCATTTTCTTAAGTCATATTGATGCGTATAAGAAGATAGTAAATGAAGATACAGAATATTCATTAGTTTTAGAAGATGATTCAATTCCAAAGCCAATATTTAAAAAAAGTATTAATAAATATCTTAAAAAACTTCCGGCAGACTTCGATATGTTTTTTGTTAGTCCAGGAAAAAATAACTTTAATATTCCGTTTTTCAAAAAAAATCCTTTTACTCAAGTTCATATGAAAAAAAATATTCAGACAACTTGGGGGGGGCACGGAGCATCACGTAATGCTGATGCATATTTTATTTCAAAAAAGTGTGCGAACCTACTAATTAACGAATATATGGATGCAAAAATAATTAATGAACCAATTGACTGGTGGATGAACTCGATGATTGATAAATTGAACCTAAAAGTATATTGGGCTCAACCCACTCTTATAAATACAAATTTATACGAAACTTCTTTCAATATTAAGTAAATTATAAAATTAACTTAATATCCGCTTAAGCCACCAACAAATTAAGTAGAGAGGAAGTTAATAATTTTATCGGATATAAATTTTTGGTTCTTGTAGGTAACGTGGTCGCCAAGAGGTATATAAAATCCTGATTTACCTAATAACTCTGAATTTTTTAAATCTAATTCAGGCACGTAGAAATTTTTTGGTAAAGCATTCTGTAAATGCAGAGGCCAGAAAAAAGGTCTTGTTTGTATTCCTTCTTTTTGTAAATAATCTAGTAACGGACCTCTTTCCACACCATTTCTTAAAACTAAACCGTACACCCAGTAATGATTGATAACCTCTCCATCATTATGAACTGGAATTTGTAAAATATCTTCATAACCTGAAAAAAGCTTGTTGTAGTTAGCACCTTGTTGAATTTTTTTGTTAATTCTTTTTTCTAAAGTTTTAATTTGAGAAATGCCAAGCGCTGCTTGTATTCCGCTTAATCTATAATTCCAATATAAATTATCATGTTGAAATCGATTTTCTGAATTAAAATCCAGATTTCTCATTTGTTTCAATTTATGAGCAAAAACTGAGTCATCAGTTAGAACCATTCCTCCTTCACCTGTTGTTACATGCTTATTTGCATAAAAGCTGAATGTAGAGATATCTCCAAAGGAACCACAGTTTTGATTATTTATTTTCTGACCATGCGCTTCCGAAGCATCCTCAATTAATTTCAGTTTGTTGTCTTTACAAAATTTAGATATCTTATCGGCCTCAGCAACAAGCCCATATAGGTGTACCATCAATACAGCCCTTGTATTTTTTGTAACTAGTTTTTCTATATGTTCAAGTTTCATATTCCATGAATTTGAATCCACATCACAGAAAACTGGCTTACCTCCAGCCCTTATTACTGCTGCAAGGCATGATACTATCGTGAATGTCGGAAGTATAACTTCATCACCTTCATTTAGGTCTAAAAGTTGAAATGAAAGATCTAAAGCAACACTCCCATTGCTAACTGCTATTGAATGTTCCCTATTAAATTTGTTTGAAGCTAAACTTTCGAAGCCACTAACCATTGGGCTGCTCCCAGAGATTTCATTTTTTAATATAGATTTTAAAACAGAAACTTTATCTGAAATAGAAAGAGAAGGTTTAAAAACCTGAATCATGATTATTTAAAATCTTACCTTATCACTTTTTTCGACATAGGGTCCTTGCTTAGATTCAATAAATTTTGAATTGTCAATAATTTCTATACCATGCCCACCTCTTAAGAGTGCTACAGAATCTCCAGAAGTTAATATTTCCGATTTAATTAGATTTTGTTCTAAGTCAAAAATATTAATTCTAATTTTCCCCTCGATTAGGGTAATCATTTCACATGTAGAGAAAATTTTCCGCTCTTGTTCTGGGTGATAATGGTTCAGAATACTTTCTCCACCTTTTAAGTTGAAAGAGGCAACTTGAAAATCTTCATTGTTTTCAGTAACAAAATCTTTATCTTTATCTATATCTGAAAATTTTATAATTACGGCTAGCAGCTCACCATTATGATATATTTTCATTATTTTCTATTCTACACCTTACTGCTGCAGTTATATAAGGTATTCCTCTATTTATTAATTGAAAAATGTTACTTCCTGTTTTACTATTTCCGTGAACTCGTGTTTCACACAAGTATCCAACTTCAATAATATTTACTTTATTTTTCACTAAATCATTTATTAAATACAAAAAATAATCTCCATAGTTTGACACTGAAAATATTCTATGATTTATAAATTTTTTATTCAAAACAATAAAGCCACTAGTAAGATCTTTTACTTTACCCGGAAGAATTAAATAGAGGATATTATTGAAAATTTTTGATAGGATTGTTGCTAGTATTGAATCATTCGATTTTCGAACATTATACATTGCTCTAAAAAAACTTGTCTCGCCACTTTTTTCAATACCCTTGTATCCTCCATTTTGAACAAATCTTGATCCAATGATGACAGAGTCTATATTTTCAGAAAATTTATCTAATAGACTTTCTATTGCTGAGATATTCATTGAACCATCTGCATCTAGCCACATGACATTTTTAAATTTTGAAAGTTTAACACCATCACCTATTGACATAGGTAAAGAATTTTTTTCTGTTCTTTTAAAGAATGTAACTTTAGTATCAAATTGTTTTACTAGGTTTTCAGAATTATCCGTCGAACCATCATCTATAACTAAAATTTCGTATTCTTTTATCAATTTTTTTTGCAACAAATTTTGTATATTTGGTATTAAAGTTTTAAGATTTTCTTCTTCATCCAACGTTGGTAGGATAACACTCAAGCTTTTAATCATTTTCTTAACTCTTTAGTTTTAATATAGACACCTATATCTTTATAGGGGTCATAATAGTAGTTAATATTTCTATTGTTTTTATAAAATGTTGTATCTAGTTTCTTGTATTTATAATTAAAGTCTGAAATCTCACAGTTATATCCTTTTAACTCATTGTCACGAGTAGGAATTCCATTAACAATGCTCACATTAGAACATAGAATTACATCTGGTTCTTCGGCAATCATTGAAATGATATTCTTATCTTTAATCTTGTTCAGAGTAATTAAATTTGTTGTTATCCAATCTTCAAAGTGATTAGTTGGATGGATTATATATGAGTAATTCGGTATATCTAGATAGTAAAGAATTAGAGTATGATCTAAAGCTAGTATGGTATATTCTGAATCAAACTGCTTGTCAATTTCCAGACTCAGCTGTTTAAGGGGATAAGATTCATTTATAGATGATATATTGTATAAATTATTAAAAGATTTTGGTAAATTTGTGAATACGAAAGAAAGAAGGAATAGTAAAATAAGAAAACTTTTTATAAAGTTACCCTTAATTTCAGAACTAGTAGTAACAGCAATCGAAATAAAAAATAAGAGAAAAATAAGATGGTGGTTGAAACCCTTTGCAGCAATAAAAAAGAATAAAAGAGAAATAGTAATAAAAAGATAGTTAATATTTTTTGCATAATCTGAAGGGGTATTTTTATTAAGAATATCAATTGAGTCCATAAACTTTTCAACAAATAGAAAGATAAGAATTAGATATAAAATAATACTGGAGTTTAAGAAAGATTTTAAAAAAGAATTTAACGATCCAAAATTTAAAGATGAGCTTAGTCCGTAACCAAAGGGTATTTTCAATAAAGTAGTCAAGTATATATCTTTAAGTCCTGAAAATATATATATCGATAAAAAAGCAATGTGCGGTAAGGAGCTCCCCAGTGTAAAGACAATTAGATTTTTCATTCTATTATTAGATTTATAAATCATGTAAATAAAACATATTAAGAACATAGATGTACCGATGTTTACAAGAGTCGATAAAGAAAAAAAACAACCAGAAATAAAAATACGTAATTTGCTACTACGCTGTTTAAGCATTAAGTAGTAGGAACTTGCTATGAATAGTAATGAGTATATTTCTGAATATTCCGCATTTGCCCAAGGCACACTCATGAGAGAGATAAAAATTATTGGTCCAAGGATATTATTTATTTTCTGACCAGGATTACTTAAAGCTGAAATTTTATAAATAAATATTGCTAAAAAAACAATAGGGATATCGTTAATAACTTTAAAAATACTTAAACTTTCTCCACTAAGTAGAATCAAGAAGTAATAAATATAATACAAGAGTGGTTGCTTGTCTTCCCACTGTCCTTCATAGGGTAAATTACCCCTTCCAATATCAAGGGAACTTATTAAATAACTATTTACATCCCAATCTATAGTCTCAAAATTTAGAAATATATTCTGTGTAATCAATACATAAAAGCAGAATGTAAAAATTATAAACTTATTATTCGTTAAGAGATCTGAATGTTTAATGAATTTTAATTTTTTTGGCGTTTTCTCATATTTAAAATAGTGGATATTTATTAACACAAAGCTAAGGGTTACAATTGCTAAATCTATATTGGCATAGAACATATATGCAGCAAAATTTATGGATAATTGTAAAACACAATGATAATAAAAGCTATCAATTTTGAAATAAAGAAAATAAAAAAAACACAACAACCCACATCCTAAGAATAAAAACTTTATTGTCTCAAAATTAAGAGTAACTATTACATAAGACAATACCGCCAATGTTAGAAAAATACTTAAACTATATTTTTTTGTAATCACTAAAACTTCCTTTTACCGAGTAAGGGAAATAAATTTTCTATAATAATCACATTAATATCCAGTAATAGTTATATTTTCTATAGTGAACTCATTATTTTTAATTAAAATCTGATTATGGTATTACTATCATCACAGACATTTTATTCTAGACATCATATTGAAGTTACTAAATTTGTATCTAAATATAAAAAATCTTTATATATTACAGCTAATAATCCAGATAGTGAAATGCATAGGATAATTAATACAGATGTACTAACTTTAAATCCTTTTGATGATTTGTCATTGCAATTTGATGATATAGATACTTATGAGCGAATAATAGTTACTGATATATTTGAAGTAATTCCAGACATCTATCAGTTTCTAAAAATATTAAATTCTAAATTAAATCCAAACTCTACACTCGTAATTTCAACAATAAACAATGTATGGAATCCTATATTAAAGATATTCGAGTTTTTTAATATTAAAGAAAAATCGTTAAATAGATCATATATTCCTATAAAAAAAATAAATACAATCGCATCTTCAGCAGGTTTTGAGATAATTACCTCATACACAAGACAATTTATTCCATTCGAAATGGGAGGATTAGGAAATATATTGAATAATGTATTAGAAGCACTCTTTTTTAAATTTAACTTTGGAATAAGAACGTACCTAATATTAAAAAATGGTGCAATGCATAGTCCAATTCATCAATCTAAAACTATTATTGTTCCTGCAAAAAATGAAGAAGGAAATTTAGAGAATCTTATTAAGAGAATTCCCAGCTTAGGAAAAGATTGCGAAATTATTATTTCATGTGGAGAGTCAGAGGACAACACATTAGAAATTGCAAAAAAAATAAATTCAAAATTTTTTAATATTAGAGTTATTGAACAATCAGGTAGGGGTAAAGCCAATGCAGTATGGGAAGCTATTGAATGCTCTAAAGGAAATCTTATAGCAATATTGGATGCAGATATAAGCGTAGAGCCAGAGGTTTTACCAGACTTTTTCGAAATTATTGAATCAAATAGAGCAGATTTTGTAAACGGTACAAGGTTAATATACAAAATGGAAAAAGGCGCTATGCGATTCATAAATATACTTGGAAATAGAGTATTTCAAAAGTTAATTTCAATTCTAATAAAACAACCAATTACAGATTCTTTATGTGGAACCAAGGTATTTAGAAGTGGTCATTATGAGGAAATTAAAAAATGGCAAAATTCAATATCACCAAAAGATCCTTTTGGAGATTTTGATTTACTTTTTTCTTCTGCAATTGGAGGAAACAAAATTCTTGAATTACCCGTACACTACAAATCTAGGACCTATGGAAAAACACAAATTTCTAGGTTTCGTGATGGCTATAAACTAATTAAATATTTAATAAGTTCATTTATAATATTTAATACATCAAAGTGATTAAATTAACTAAAAAAGATTATGGTTCCTTTATAATATTTGCTATTTCAACCATAGGAACTTTTATATTTGGAGAATTGTATTTTTCTTCAAATACTGGTGCAGATTTTGGAAAATATATTAGTTATATAGAGTTCTTTTTTAATAATTCTGAAAGCACTAATCATGGACAGGGGGTACTGTATTACTATCTAGTATCCTCAGTAATAGATTTTCGAAGCGAGCTAGTTACAAACATTAATCTTCCATCTTTTCTTAGTTCAACTATTCAAATTGTAAATTTTTTACTTTATATTTTTGGGCTTTTGGGCTTTTATACTCTTTTAAGATCATATAAATTTAAAATTGATACGATTTTTTTATCTTTTACTTTTTTGAACTTTTTCCCTGCTGTCTTAGTGTTGAGATTATTAATGAAACCTGAGATTCTTGCATTCTCACTTTTACCCTGGATTATTTTAACCTTTGACATTTATTTTAAAAATTTCAAAATAAAGTACTTGATAACAGGTTCTATACTTCTTTCTATTGCTTTAAGTCTTAAAGGTTCAATAGTTGCTATGCTTGGTCTATTTCTTTTTTTCAAATATGTTAATAAAATTTTCTCAAATTTAAGTAAATTTCCTATAATCATTGGCTCCTTTTCACTGATTTTTGCATTGGTGTACTTTGAAAATTTTTTAATTAACGGGAACCACCTTTTATACTATGACGCATTTTTTTATGACAACTATCAATACAAAGCATCAATAAATTTTCTACACCACATAAATAAATGGGATTTTTACTATTTTCCTGTAAGGAATTACCATAATAACTCTTTAATAGGAATTACACTCTTAGAGATATTCGGTGATTATTTTAGACTTTCTTTTAATAGTGATGTGAATCTAACATTTTACGACAGACTTAATTTCTTTCAAGATGACTATCTTAGAAGCTATGCAAGAGAATATATTTCTGTAGTCTTATCATTAATGTATCTACTTATAGGTAGTTGGCTTTTTATCATTGAAAAAAAATTTAGATTATATATTTTTGCACCATTTTTTGGTATATCTATATTAATAGTGAATGCTTTTGGTTTTCCAAGTTTAAATTTCGACCCTCTTATCGGTGACACCTTCAAGGTCCATTATTACTCTTTCTTTTATGCAACTTCGTTTATTTTTATCTGTGCAATTTTAATTAATAAATATAAATTGTTTTCTGTATTATTATTTTCAATTTTTTCAATACTTTCGTTGTTTGCAATGGGTTTTCCTAAAGAGCAAGATACATCAATTTACTATTATCAAACATACAAAAGCAATATTTCTCCCTTGTGCAATGTAACAACATATTTCTTTAATAAAAATCCCGATGCTAACTGTAATAAACCTGAAAATACTTGTTTACATAATATTTATTCTGAACAAATTAATGAAGAAACAATAAGGAATCCCCAAAAGCAAACTTTTTCTGAAACGAATCAGACTTTAATAGGGGAATCTGGTGAAATTTATGAACCTAAAAATGAATATGATTGTTATAATTCTATAAATATGGGATTTAGAAATATTAACACTAAATACAAAGATTTAAAAAGCCCCCCAATTATAAATCTTATCTATTTCTTAATTTCGATTCTTTTCACCCCAATATTACTATGGAAAAGAAATGGATAATTTTTGGGATAAAATTCTTCCAGCAGATTATTACGATGATATTTACAACTCGGGATTATCTAAAAATAGAGGAATTCAAAGTAATTGGCATAATATTACTTTTTTAAAAATTAAGTCAATGATGACTCTTAAAGGTAAACACTTAGATTTTGCGTGTGGACCAGGTACGTTTATAGGAAATTATTTATCCTTAGACTCTATTGGGGTTGACATATCGGTAAAACAAATAAATTTTGCAGTTAACAAATATTCTTCAAAAGGAAATTTTTATAAATTAGATGATTTTCATTTCAATCAATTTCAAGATCACTTCGATGTAATTACTGTAATTGGACTTTTAGAATATCTTGATGAAGATGAGTTCAATTCATTAATAGAAAAACTATACAGTATCACTAATGAACAAGGAAAAATTTTATTCACCACACCAAATTACAAAAGTTTAATGTTTGTTCTTGAAAAGGTTGCCAATATGGTTTCTGACGTAAATTATGCAGCGACACATAAAACTAGATATAATCATAATTTACTTAACAAGAGATTTGCCTCACTTCCATTTGGGGAATTTAAGATTATAAAATTTTTAAACCTTGGTGTGTTATTTTCTGTATTTAGCTTGCGTTTAGGAAAAGCTGCAAATACTCTAATTGAAAAAATATTTCAAAATAAAATTGGCTATCTTTTCTTAATCGAGTTAAAAAAATCTAATTAAATATTTATATTTTAATTAAATTTCAAATATGTAATTTAAGTTAGAATTTAATAGTGTACTTATCAAGCAAACAACAATAATTAAATAAGTTATGAAAATGAAAAGTAATAAATTAAATAATTACATATTATTTGTTGTAGGTTTACTTATCTCAATAAGCCCCTTTATTGTTAGAACCCTAATTGACTACAAAATAGATTCAAGCAATAGAATAGAATTTAGCGCTGAAAGTTTAGATAATGGTAATACTTTTAATTTAGAATCTAATCACTGTAATTTATCTATTAAAGATATTAATAAAATTATTACAGATTCAAATCTAAATGCTAAATATCAGATTGGTTATGAGGAAATTAGCTTATATCCTGAAATAGAAAATATTTTCTGTCTTGGTAGAGTTGTTGGTACAACAATTGATTCGAATAATAAATTATCTGATGCAGAAGATTTTTTTGTAACAATTGGCACAAGTTCAAACTTTTATATTTTATTAAATATCTTAGGTCTTATATTTTTAACATTATTTTCATTAGTAATTAATAAGACATTTGTTATACCAACATTTATACTATCTTCACTTTACCTGAATGCTTTAAATTATCTATTCAATTCTAATGATGAAATTATAACCAAGATTCTATTCACAAATGCTGTTTTATTTTCAATTTTTATTTTCAGATTTGAATATTTTAATAATGTAAGGAATCTTTCAATAAAAAGAATTAAATATAGGGAAGACATAAATGGACTGAGGGCTATAGCAGTATTATCGGTTGTCTTATATCATATTGATTTCCCATTTTTTACTGCCGGATATTTAGGCGTAGACATGTTTTATGTAATATCTGGATTTTTAATATCAAATATTATATTATCAGAATTAAATTCAGACACTTTTAGCTTTAGGAACTTTTATGCGAGAAGAGTAAAGAGAATAGTACCTGCTTTAATTTCCACAATATTACTTACAATTCCATTCTCCTATATTTTATTCACAACAAAACCAATGCTTGAATATTTAAAATCTATACCAGCTGCAATGTTTTTTGTTGCTAACTACTTTTTTAATAGTTTAGATTTTTATACTGCAGAGCCATCAAAATATATGCCTCTTTTGCATACTTGGAGTTTGGCAATTGAGGAACAGTATTACATAATATTTCCAATGCTATGTTTTTTTGCATGGAGAAAATTTAAACACAATTTTTTAAATTTGATTATATCAATTGCGATCATCTCAATATCGCTAAATATTATATCAAATAATAATGGAGCAGAATTTTATCTTATCCAATTTAGAGCTTGGGAATTATTATTAGGTGTCTCGGTTATGATTTTGTCACAAGCGAAAGCAATAAAGATAAAAAATTATAAATCTTTAGGGATTGCAATGATATTAATTCCTCTTTTTATTTTTAACGATTCAAATATAAATGAATTATTACCTAAAATAATTTGCTTATCCGGGATGTCTTTAGTTCTTATTGATGAAAGACCTTTTATAGTAGATAGGTTTCTAAAAACAAAATTTATCTATTACGTAGGACTGAGCTCTTATTCAGTTTATTTATTACACCAGCCATTTTTTGCATTTATAAGATATTCAAAGCAAATAAACAATTTTTATGACGAAATTCAAATTAAGTTACTACTTTTGGTTATTTTGCTAATTTTTTCATTTTTACACTGGAAACTAATTGAAAAGCCGTTCCAAGATAACTTTACTAAATTAAAACAATATTTTTTGATTGGGCTAAGCGTCCTGGTATTAATATTTGTATATTTAGGAATATCATCCGAAGGTTTCAAGAATAGATTTAACGAAACATTACCGGATAAAATATACGAATATTCGAACTATACAAATTTATACCCAGTACAAAACTATGCACAAGAGAATATGACTTATGATTGTGAATATTTTCCAATGCAAAATTTTGACAAAAACAAAAATATATTAAATTATCGAAGTGATACAGGACCGTGTTCTTTTGTATTTGAAAATTCTGAAAATAGAATGTTTCTAATTGGTGATTCTCATGCAAATACCTTATCAGTTTCACTGATAGAAGACATACCTTCAAAATATAGTTTTGTCCCTCTAAATGGAACTATTGGTAGATGTCTTATAACTGCACAGACAGATGCAAGTGAGATACTTTACGCATGCTCAAGAGAATTTTTCAATACATTAATCGATCGACTTGATCATGAAAAAGATATTGTGGTTGTGACGGGACGATTTGACTTATGGGTTAGTGAAACAGGTGAGAATCATTTTCAACTAGAAAATAAGAATTATCTTGAAGAGATTAGCTATAGACTTCTACAGCTTTCGAAAAATACTAAAAAATTAGTAATCATTTATCCAGTTCCAAACTACGAATATAATGTCCCAGAATTGTACATTAGAGGAATTAAAAACTGGAATGACGAAATATCACAAGATTACAATATTTGGACTAAGAAAGCTGAAAAATCTTATGAAGTTTTAGATTCTTTAAATGGAGATAATATTAAAAGACTGCTATCCGAAGAAATATTTTGTAATACATATATTAAAAATAAGTGTGTAGCTGCTTTGGGTGAAAATCTTTTCTACACAGATGACAATCACTTATCCAAGGAGGGAACAAAACTTCTTTCAGAAAAAATATTATTAATCTTAGAAAGAGATTAGCTTGGTTAACACGGAGAAATTTAACAAAAAATTAATAAATACCTATCAATGGTCTTTAATAATCATTTTTTCTTTTGTTCTCTTTACTAGTTATCAATATTTATTCATACCGTCTTTATTGTTACTGTTTACACATTTTGTTAACGAACCTATAAAATTCTTAAAAATTAAATTTTTGATAATTTTACCGTATTTTTTCTATTTTTATAGGTTTGTGTTAGCCACAAGTCAATCATTTGATAATTCTTGGTTAGCTATATCAAATCCCAATTATTATCTTGGTGCAAGATTCCTTGACCTGCAACAAGTTCTTGTTTCAGTAAAATGCAATTTTAGTGATGTGCAAAATTTCTATTTTAATTATTCAGGTCTTGGTAAATCGTGTCCTTGGACAGCAAAGTATGGACCATTATTAGAAATTATTCCTTATTTTGGTAATATATGGCGGGACACACTGATTATCGCCTTTTCAATATTCGTACTCTTATTAATCTTTTATAAAATTCTTTTAAATAGATTTAAAAAATACGAATTACTTGTAGTGATACTCTTTTTAAGTCCTTCAATGAATTTTTTGTTAGAAAGAATGAATATCGATATAGTTATACTTTTAATTGCTTTTCTAGCTATAGATAAATATAAATCGTATCCAGTTTTTAATTCTTTAATATTATTTTCTCTTGCTTTACTGAAAGTACATCCCCTAGGTCTAATATGTGGCTTAATTTTTTACTCTTATCGAAACAAGAAAAGAGACGTATTTAAATTTAATACTTTTTTAGTTGCTCTATTCATATTGATATATATTATTTTCTATTTTTTTTCAAGCATTGTAACTGAATGGAGACCTTCTGAACCAGATTTAACAGTAGGGATTCTTTCAGATGCAAAGAGTATAAGTGAACCTTTAGATTTAAATTTAATAATTGTTTATTTACTTATTTGTTTATTTCTATTACTAATTTCTCTAAGTAAAATTATTCCGCAAGTTCGTATTGAAAATGATCAAAATAGTATATTTATATATTCATTCGGTATGTTATTAATAATAAATATGCTTTATGCAAATTTTGACTATCGGATTCCCTTATTTTTTCCTTTAGTTTTATATCTGCTTAGATATTTAAATAAATCTGAAATCATATTTTTAATGTTGCATTCAATAGTCTTACCATTCGATACAAATTCTTTACCGTCAGGTTTAGAACTTATATTTATTGTTCTAGGCAAAATATCTCTTTATTACTTTTTAGCAGTAGTAATTAAAATATTTTTATACGAATTTAATAATAGAAACCTGATATTTAGAAAAATTATTGGTAAATTCTAGATATGGTTAAGAGTTTTACAAAATCAACATCAAAAATTTTTATACTTGCAATACTCAATATGCTTGTTTTCAAGCTAAGTACTGAGATTGATATTGAACAGGTGTTAAAAGATATTAAATTTTTAAACTTAAAAAGCGATCTAAATCCCACATATATTTTTACTAGTGTGAGTATCTTTATTTCGCTTACAACACTTAGTATGGTGCGTTTTTTTAAACCATTTATAGACATATACCTTATGTATTATTTAAGAATTAATTTTTACTTATTAACTTCTTTGTTATCTTTGTCCATAGTCTACATAGTGTTAAGAATATATGGCTATTCGAGATTCTATCTCCTTATTTATCTAATAGCTTCATCTATTTGTCTGCATTTATTTGAGAAATATAAAATCTAATAGATGTATTGAAGATGTCTGAGCATTTAAATGAAATTTATAATATTTAAATTAGTTAAACCAATAACTAGATACTTAAGTAAAAAAATATAAATTAATCAGAAAGCTGATCTTTTATCCACTTATAAGTTTTTTCAATACCCTCCTCAAGAGAAAGAGAGTAATCCCAATCCAGTTCTTTTCTAATCAAATCATTATTAGAATTCCTACCTCTAACACCAAGAGGACCATCTATGTGCTTAATTACAATGTCCTTATCAGCAACTCTAGAAACTATCTCGACTAACTCGTTAATGGATACCATTTCTTCGGAACCAATATTTATTGGAGAATAAAATTTAGAATTCATAAGTTTGATAGTTGCTTGGATACATTCATCTATAAATAGAAATGATCTTGTTTGCATCCCATCACCCCAAACTTCAATTTCTTTTTCAGCGAGTGCTACTTTTCTACAAATCGCAGCTGGTACCTTTTCCTTTCCTCCGTCGTAAGTTCCCATAGGTCCAAATATATTATGAAATCGAGCTATTCTTATCTCAATGTTATGGTTTCTCCTATAAGAGTCATAAAGTCTTTCTGAAAATAATTTTTCCCATCCATATTCTGAATCTGGGTTTGCTGGATAAGCACTAATTTCGCGACAATCAGGATTATTTGGATCAAGCTGATTTTCCTCAGGGTAGATACAGGCCGAGCTTGAGTAAAAAATCTTTGTTTTATTTGTATCAAGTTTTTTATTTACCAATGTTTGCATGCTCAACAAGTTTAGGTTAATTTGAATTGAATTAGTCATTACGTTGGCATCGTTATCTCCAGTAAAGATATATCCAGCACCACCCATATCAGCTGCATATTGATATATTTCATCAAATACGTCATTTTCATGGATGAGTAATTCTTCAAAAGATTCCTGAATAGATAAGTCTTTAATAATGAAATCATCAGCACTAGATTTATCAAAATCAGGTTCTTTTAAATCTACACCTCGAACAAAATAATTTTCTGACTTAAGATAGTTGACCATATGAGAGCCAATGAATCCACCTGCACCAAACACTAAAGCTCTTTTCATAAGGAATAGTATATATTCTTATTATGTGAATGATAAAAATAATTAATTTTTATAAGCAACTTTAAAAAAACTACTATCATCAATAAAAACATCATCCCTAGCCATACTACAATTCAAGTTTATCCAACACTGGTCGCCTACATCGGGAATAACCCAATCTTGGTTAAATTGAACATATTTTGCCTCGACTCTTGGATCGAATAAACTGAAATCACTATAAGAAAAAAATGAATTATAAGAATTTATTCTAACTAAAAGAATTATGGATATAAATATAAATATATATCTAAAATTCTTACTTATATTTATTTTTAATTCACAAGTAAAAAGACCTATTAATGAAATTGAAACCATCATAAAACCCATTGCATATCTTGGAATTGGACCAAAAAATATCAAATAAAATATATTTGCGATTATAAAAAATAGTGAAATAATTTTTTGATTGTTGTCTTCAGCAGTGAACATTATTCTTTTTAAAATTGAAATAATTAAAATTGAAATAAGAAAATTTGTCAATACATTCATGTAAAATTCATAATCTGTAAATTTCTCAACCCAAATAGTAAAACTCGATCCCCATTCATAATTTAAACTCGAGGCTTTAGATATTAATTCATAACTTTCTGTAGAATTCTGAACATACCAATCAAAAGAATTTTTGCAAGTCACGTTTAATGGAAATATAAAACAACCTGTCATCAAGAAGGTTTTCAAAGTCCAAAATAATCCAAATAATATAACTGGAAAGTGTATAAATATGATGTTTTTAAAACTAATAATTTTCTCTTTTGCAATAAAGATAATGAAGAACAAATAAAATATGAATACTACAACCCCACTGAGTTTTATTGCAATAATTGAAAAAGTTAAAATTGATAAATATAGTAAATCTATCTCACTTATCTTTCTTTTTTTAATATAAATAAATATAAATGTACATGTAAGGAAAAATAGAATTGCAAGTGTTGTATCTTGTTTCCCAACTCCTTGGATGTAAATAAAACCATTTCTACCTCCCCCTAGGCCAAAATTATCTAAAAAAGAAAAAAGTAGCATTAATATGGATATATTTCTTAATTCCTTATTGTTATTATTGAAAATATTTTTAGTAATGAAAATATATAAAAAATGTATAAATATTAAATTAAGAAAATGCAAATAAATAAAAATGGAGTCGAACCATAAAACAGCAGAAACATACTCATATAATGATGACATACCAGAAGCCCAAAAGATATTCACCATACCAATGATTAGATTTGATTCTCTTATCCAGTTTTGGTTATTTAAATGATAGTATCCAGCATCATAATGAAATAATATATCATATGTACTGACTAATAAAATTATAGGAATAACTACATAACAAAATAAATTTTGAATTGTACATAATTTTTGAATTGTAAATAAATTATCAATGTTAATATGTTTTAAATTTGGCAAAAGAAATAAGAACATTATAAATAAAACGAAATTACTCTCTAAAGGGATGAAAAAATTTATAAATAAAAGTAAATTTGCACTTAATAAAATGCCGAAAATAGGATAAAAAATATTTTGTTTATTTAAAAAAATTTGTTTTTTTAGGTTTACTTTTCCGCTTAAAAATTTAGAGAAAATAATACTGCTTGATCGTCCAAGTAAATAAAAATATATAAATAACAATATATAACTTATATAAAGTTCTGTATGTCTATAAATGATTTCTAACAACATTTTACTTATTTATAATATCTTGAAATTATATTTGAAAAGGTATTTTATTATTTATTTTTTCTTATTAACATTTTATGATTTAAACAATTTAACCTTTGTTGTTAACGTTTACTTATGGTGAACTATGTTAGAACATATTGATTAAATAATAAATTATTGAAGCGAAGATAAAAACTCTAGTTAAGTCAATAAGAGTTTCGTTTAAAGGCTTACCATTTAACATATCTAAATTTTACCCTACTTTCTATGGTTTCTAAGGTGGGTATAATTTGTAGTAGAGTTACTACCTAGCTATTTATCGATAGAAGGTCTTTGACTTTAGAGAGGGGAATGTGTGAGTTCCCCTTTTGTTTATCCATTACTAAGAAATATTTTTTTAATTTTTATTAAAACTGTTTGCCTGAAGGTTTTGAAAAAATGTTTGACTTAATTCTTAGTGACTTTTATATAATTTCTGACTCAAACCTTTTAAGTTAAGATAACAAGGGGTAGGGAGTCCGATTTCACCTCTAATCACTAAAGTCTTGACTACTAAGTAAAGTAACAATTTTGCTATAATTCGTTACAAGAGTAGAAGATAGATGAAAATAACATACAAACCCTTAAGAGGGGAATACAAATCCTTAATAAAAAAAGAATATGATTCCTGGGCAAGTTCCCACTATTCCCCACAGGGAGTCTTTAAGTTTGAATTCCCTATGAGTGAATTTCTTATTCCTAGAGAAGGAAGAACATTACACGCAACAGAAACCAAATTAGTTTTAACTATTGATTGTGAAATGAAAAATAATAAGTTTATAAACCTACAAGTTACAGAGCATATGTACGAACAGGGCTTAGGAATCACCCGAAAAGATATTTATGAAAATATGAGAACCTCAAGCATTATGGTTTTCGATTATGATTTAATAAAGATTCTTCCGGTACCAATGTGGGGTAAACAGAATATGTTGGATTACATAGCAAATTCTGATAAAGAAGAATACTCAGCGCACATTAAGAATGTCCTACTTGCTGCTGAATATATACAATATTGTAACTATCCAATGACAGAGCTCTATGCAAATTGGCTAATATCTCAACCAACTTTCTTCAAAAGAAAAGCAGTTATTGGCACTTCCCAAGAAGTTACAGGCAGTCAAGAAATCTTAGATCCTGCGGCAAATCAAAGAATTAGAACTGCGATTAGTAGAATTGATAGAGAGTTATATCAGCCCAATCGCATTGGTGCAAGAGGTGGAGCACTCACTGAAAAAGGAGAAAGAATCCTTTATGATTTCTTGAAGACATATGGATTCGACAAAGAAGATTTAGAAAACGTTCTAACCCTTAGTTATCGTGCATAGTCATACGTACATCAATTTGTTGGTTAGTGCAATAATGAAAATGCTTAAAGCCTATAAACATTGATGGGTGCCACAGGATTTAAACCTATGACTTCTTCCTTGTAAGGAAAGAACTATCTATTAAAGATATTATTTAGCTCATTTTTAGTTGGCGGGTTTAAAACTTTCTCTATAAATTCTTCATAAAGTTCATATGCAATTGGAAGTTGCTGCTTTACTTGCTCTTTACTACTTAGTGAAAATTCATCACCTGGCAGGTCATATATGTCGGCATATCCCCAGGAGGTTGCTATGAACCAAAAGGAGAATTCTTGAGTAGTGATCTTGTGATATCCCTCTTCATCTCCACGATTTAAAAAAGTCTGATAGCTGGAAGCATCAAATATATTTTTTTCTATAGCTTCATTTGTTGCTTGACGTATTTTAGAAGATGGGTCATACCAGTTCCAATCTGGGTATGCTCTTGCAAAAGAAATATTTGTAATCGTATGCAGTAAATGTTCAACAACTTCTCCAATCTGTGAATTACTGCTTGCATCAGGCACTTCCCAAATATAATCTGTTACATTTTCATCGTATGGACCATTAATTGGATTAGGGCTTAGGGCATCATCAAAACTTTTCCCTGTTTTTTCAGCATAATAATCTGGTCCTATATATCCAACTCTTTGAAAAACATAGGAATTTTTAAGTGATGAGTAATAGTCATTTCTTAAAGATGAATCAATAGAAGGATTGATTTTATTCATAATCACATATGTATCGGCAACTTTTTTAATAAAGTCCTTTGATACTTCTTGAGTTACAAATATTCTTAATTCTTTTATGTCAACATATCTTGTAAATGGTTCATAGTAGCTATCACTAATAATTTTATAACTTATAGTCGTATCAGCAACAGTAGTTGTAGTCGTATCAGCAACAGTAGTTGTAGTCGTATCAGCAACAGTAGTTGTAGTCGTATCAGCAACAGTAGTTGTAGTCGTATCAGCAACAGTAGTTGTAG
>Ga0114997_10000185_pt1 | contig 48120 bp, 34 predicted proteins | sample ArcticOcean_MG_C_2_FD_87045 | JGI IMG/M metagenome (GOLD analysis project Ga0114997, IMG submission 87045) | Marine microbial communities from western Arctic Ocean - ArcticOcean_MG_CB4_136 | ecosystem: Environmental > Aquatic > Marine > Oceanic | place: Arctic Ocean: Canada Basin | collected... | reverse complement strand
GAGCATCAGCAACCAATCCAGAAGTTGCAATACCGATGTGATTATCAATTTTGAACATCTTTTCAATAGATTCGGGGATGATGAGGCGGCTGACAATACGCTTGTCACAGACCAATACTACGCCATCTCTGAATTTTAGTCCTGCAGTGGTCGTTCCACGCTTGACTGATTCTCTTGCGTATTCAACTTGGAACAATCGTCCATCTGGGCTGAATGTAGTAATTCCGTGGTCATATCCTCTTCCGCTTGGTTGCATATCTTCACTCTCAATGTGTCGTTGAATCGACACTTTATGAGGATGAGGGTTCACCAGAATGAATCCTCGCACAAAGGCCGTAACATGCTGTTCAATCCGCCACCCCATTTGAACCCTCACCCAAACTCGCCTCACCCCTACACTCATCAAACAGAGATACATGGGCGATTCATGCGCGTCGCAGTACTCTCTTCAGGAGGCAAGGATTCCGCTGCTGCATGGTGGTGGGCAATATGTCGCGGATGGGATGTCACTCATCTTGTCACTGTCCGGATTACAGGTGGCGACTCTTGGATGTTTCAAGTCCCTGGAACACATTTGGTCGAACATCAAGCAAAACTCGCAGGCGTTCAGTGGGTAGAAGTTCATTCAGAAGGTAAACAAGAACTTGAAATTACCGACCTTGAAACTGCATTATCTCAATTAGAAATTGATGGTGTGGTCAGTGGTGCATTGCGTTCAGATTACCAGAAAAGTAGAATTGAACGAATGGCTGAGCGACTGAACATTAAGAGTTGGACTCCCCTATGGCACCAAAAAAGTCAATCACACATGCACGGACTTATTGAAAATGGGTTCGATGTATTCATTACTGGAGTGAGTTGTGAAGGATTAGGAAAAGAATGGATTGGTAGAACACTCAATCCATCATTGTTAGCAGAACTTGAAGAACTTGCACAACGCTACAGATTCAATGTCGACGGAGAAGGAGGAGAATACGAAACACTTGTCACTGGTGGCCCCCATCTTTCTGGCAGTCTACAATTGACTGGCTCTGTTAATTGGGATGGCGTTCGTGGAACATTTGAAATTGAAAGTGTTCATTTAATTGCCTGACGTGCAAGAGCAACACATTCGTCTACTATTTCGCCAGCCACACCAATGTGGTTTGACGGTTCAAACATCGCTTCCAATTGTTCTACTGAAAAGGCTGCTGCAATCGCAGGGGTGCGACTACATACATCGATCAACTCAATATTCTTATCAACGGCTTCAAATGAAGCAGCACGTAGAATCTCATGCGCTTCATCACGAGGAATACCATGGTCTACAAGATCAATCATAACTTTTTCAGCCATGACCAAACCTTTCTGAGAATGGATATTTGCAAGGCAACGCTCAGCATCGACCCACATATTTTTCAAAACATCTCGCGTTTTGGCAAGAACATCCTCACAGAGAGCAGAACCATGAGAAAGAGTGAATCTCTCACTACTGGAGTTTGCCAAATCTCGTTCATGCCAGAGCAATGCGTTTTCGTAAGTAGGAATAATCATTGCACGTACAATTCGAGCAAGTCCGCATGCATTTTCAGATTTAATTGGATTCTTTTTGTGAGCCATTGTCGAAGAGCCAACTTGCTTTTCAACATCAAACCCTTCACCTGCTTCTCTAAGTTCAGAACGCTGGAGATTACGAACTTCTTGCAGTATCTTTTCACATGAAGTCGCAACATTCGAAAGCCATGAAACATACTCAATATAACGATCACGGCCAACGACTTGGGTTGTAGCCAACGGGACTCCAAGGCCCAAATGGGACAAAATCAATCTTTGTAACTCACGTGCATTCTCTCCTTGGGCTGCACCAGTTCCGACAGCGCCGAGGAATTTACCAACAGAAATACGAGGTGATGCTTCATCTAAACGAATTAACTGACGACGAAGTTCGTCAAGCCAAACTGCTGCTTTCAATCCAAAGGTAATCGGTACTGCTGCTTGACCATGTGTTCGTCCTAACATCACCGTATCACGTTCACGTTCAGCAACATCTGCACAAACACCGATGAGCAAACAGAGTTGTTCTCTCAAAAGAACAATACTATCTCGAAGTTGCAGAGCAACAGCTGTGTCAACGATGTCGTTTGAGGTCGCTCCAAGATGTATGCACCATCCAGCATCACCTGCGGCTTCAGCCATTGCTTTGGTTAGCGCCATGATATCATGTCGAGTTTCTGCTTCGATTTCAGAAACACGTTCTTTCGTAACAGAATCCGGGTTTGCAATTGCTGCAACCGCATTATAATCATCTTCAGTTACTCGTCCAAGTTGCATGTGAGCCCAAATTAGAGCACGCTCAACCTCAAGTTGTCGCTCATGGCGCCCAACCTCGGACCATATTCGTTTGAAATCTTGGCAGCCGTATCGGTAATCAAGTGGGCAGAACGCCATACTTGTGTCCAAACGCCGAGCCTCATCAACATTGCCTTTGAAAGTCATGCACTCTATACGCCACAATAATGGCTGCAAATGGAGTACTAGGCATCAGCAACAGTGACTGGACTCATAACTGAACGAATGAGAATAAAGGCAAGCACCGTTGAAAGAATAAATGCAACTCCGACATAGATTGAAATATTGTACCACATCAATCCTACGCCGATTAAGGAAATATACGAAACGATTTGACAAACGGCAGAAGCCATTCTCAATTTATCAATTCTTTCTGGGCTCAATTTACCATCATGCTCAAGCAAAAAGGTGTAAATTAAGAAGTATATGCCCTGAAACGGTACAGTAGCAGCAATGATGGCTAATGCGATTTCACGTATGAACTTCGGATTAGTTTCCTGTGCTATGCCTTGGAAAAGCATGAACGCAGTATTTGTACCAAGAAGTGCTGCCATGATTGTCCAGCGCTTATCTTGGGGAGATGTACGGCTTTCAACATTGACCGAGGCCTCATCCATGAGCCCTTCGCTATTCGCAAAGGGTTTGATGTTTCCCGTAGATATGGCAGACTATACGGCAATTTATGCAATAATTCACCAGAACCAATTCTAAAAAGAAAGGCTTGAAAGGATTTTGATAAGAGCGCCCGTAACCGTTGAGACTGCAAGTAATGCCAAAAGCATTGCAAGTGGTCCGTATTGGTTTTTATCTTCAAAAAGAGTACCCCTAACACCGTCACGCTTGATGGCATGAGCAAAAGAGTCTGCTTCGGAATAGTCTGACAAAGGACGGCGAGGGATACGTTCACCCTTTCGGACAATTAGGTCGTCGCTCATACCGTTGGGTTGTGCAGGTAGGGGATGAATGTTCCCCAAAAAATGGAATTGAGGGTAAGTATCAATGACAAGTTACACTCACCCTGTTTTATGGGCAGAGCACTCTTTGAAGTCGGAGGGAAAAATATTCATCTTGCTGTCGAGGGAAGTATTGGAGGCACGACACTGGGTTTGCATATTGCTACTGACGTAATACAACGTGGTGGCCGAGTCTTATGGGCGTCACCTTTGATGCCTGATAACGTTCGCTTTGGTCAAATGTTTGCCCATCTTTCCCTCGCACATTCATCTCGATACCATGCGATGAACTTGGTGGGAGATTTTAATCAAGCCGTAGATATATTGATCGATACATCCAATTCACTTCCAAGCGTGCAATTAGTGGTCTTAGATGACTGGTGTGAAACTTCGGGAAAAATTCCATCAGAAAAAATAGCAGCAGTTAAACGACTCTCTGAAACAATTAATGACGATATATGTCTACTCTTGACAAGTAAAGGAAGCGTAGACGCAAGTGGGAAATCAAACAGTGCCATAATAGCACGTGGAGAACAAGCAATGCGTAAAATTGGATTCGAAATTTGGCGTCTGGAACGCTTGAAAGACGGACCACATAGAACACTTGTAAGATCTAAAGAATCTACAGAGTTGAAACTGGAAGAAACCGGCTTCTTTCACTGATCTTCTTCTTCGTCATCTAAACCGAGTAATTCAGACATTTCATCCAATGCTTCATCATCCGGCTCATCGAATTGACTTGGATCTATGGCTCCACCCTCAAGAGTGTCTTCACCGGCAATTTTAGGAGCTAAATCCTCAAGCATAGATTGGCGGTTTTCTCCAGCACGCTTGGCAATGAACCAAGCCATTCCAGCAAACAGTATTATGAGAACGATATATGCGATGTTTTTGGTCAATTCTTCACTAGCCATACCACTGTCACTTCATTCTGCATCTTATTGATTTCCCATGATTGCAGATGAATCTGCCGAATCCATCCATTCCAATGGTCGTGCAAGATGTCTTCGAGCATCAACGGGAGGTTGAACCCATGAGGTATAAGGGGGGATTCGAGGAAGAGATACCCAAGCATCACCGGTACGTTGCTTGCATTTAGGGCAACGGCAACCTTGGCCTTTACCCATCGATTTCATCCGAACTGAACATTCCCCACACATTGGTCGTTGTTGATTTGGATATGCGGAAAGTATTCGTAATTTTTCCAGATGCATTACACCGAATTCTGGTGATAAGCCAAACCCTTCGATGACATCACCTGGCTGAAGCCATTGAGCGAGTTTTTTGACCGAACCAGATTCTGCAAAGGCCAGCCACTTACCACTTTCCGTGGTGAGGACACAATTTCCACGACTTAGAATTTCAACATGAGCAACGGTCGCTTGTTGAGATTGTGAGAGATGGTCATCAGTTGCTTGATTGGTCACAAATACACGTAATCCAACAGCCGATTCGGTCAATTCTGCGGACAATAATCGGTTTCCGGCTTCAAGGGCAGAATTCGCATCACGTGCACGAACACCAAAGAGGACTGGACAGGGTCCGCGCGGTGCTACAAGTCCAGTTCCCTTTCGCGGGTCTCTGGAAAGAAATGTCGAGGGCATTGAATCGATGAGCGCAAGTGTTTGTTCACAGACTGCACGCTCATTTTGACCATGTCGGATTGGTTCTCTCCATGCAATCGCTTCCCAAGTGCTGCTATTTTGCCGCCAAGCAATGGCTGCAGTCGCACCGATTCTACCTTGCCCGCCCCAAGAACGGTCCGCTGCTGGAACTTCATTCAAGTGTACTTCAGATTGTACTGCCTTTGTGTAAAATTCCTCATCTGGTTGTTCGGTTGAAAACCAAACCATACCGGGGTCCGCAGGATATTGCGTTCGAGCATCATGTTTAGAGGGTGAAATTTTCCCCTTTGCTGGCAGCAAATTATCCCTCCAAAAACGTTCAAGATAGGTGAGAAGTTCATCTTCATCTTCGACATGCAACTCAACAGCAACAGCAGCATTTCCCCGTGTTCTATGTTGGGCAAATGGCCATAATCTTACCAGCCGAGGTGACAATATAGTTACGGATGAAGGTAAACTCTCTAGCAGTAAATGAAAAGAATATGTCGTACAACCTTCTTTGAGGCTGTCTGTATCGTCTAATCCAAGCCACCCCATCTCGAATCACCTTACAGGATGAAAGTCATCACCTTTGTTTTTTGAATCCAGAATTCGCCCAACAACGGGAAATATTCCCGTTGTGTCATGTACTTGGAATAAACGTAAGCCTTGAGCCCATCCTGCGCCCATGTCACTTCCACGGTCACCGACAATGCAATCAAATGAATTTGATGAAACTGGCTTCTTGCCCCACCAATCCACTCGACCATCATCTGACAATAATTCAGCAATAGATTCTCCTTCTTCACATATTGAGTGGTCTCGAATTACTCGCTCTCCAAATCGCAACATTCCTGGCATTGGTTTTCTACACATACATCGATCTCGGTGACGATGTGGGCAGGCTAGAATCATATCGAAGTGGGAATCAGAGTCCTGTTCGAGAAATACTTCCCGCATATGATTGTGAATTTCATGCAACTGATGTTCATCCCACAATCCTCGAGAAATTGGTGATTGATTTGTTACAACACAAATCCGATACCCCGCACGACGGAGCGTCCCAACAGCTTTGGGAGCATCTGCAAGTGGTTCAAACTCACCAGGGTTGTTGATGTACTCCGAACTTCCGATATTGAGTACACCATCTCTGTCAAGAAAAGCGATACCTCCGTGGAGTGGAGCGGAATCTGGCAAGGGCGCAGGAGTATACTGGACAACACACCCTCGCATGGTCTACCCACACGGTCGAAGGTGAAGTGATTTCGGTCGAAAGAACACGAGTGTTGAAATGGAATTAACATGTGGAATGTACTATGCTGTTCAGTACTGAGGTGGCCTCACTTATCGGTGCTGTAGGTTTACTCTCTCTCGCAGTATCGTGGCACCGAAGCGAGAAAGGCGAAATTCGTTTGGCTCAATTCGGATGGGTTTTGGTTGGCCTGACCTTTTTCAATGATGCTTCAAAATACATCGCACATGATGACCCAGTGCTCACAGTATTCTCAATTGCAGCATTACCCATGGCTGTTGGAATGGCTTTTTGGGAACAACGTGTGACTGATGTCAAGACTTCACGTTCTTTGATTTGGGCACGAGGTGCTGTCGCATATGCTGGCGGACCGTACTTACTCATCGCCCATGTTCCATGGCTCAATGTTCTCGCGATTTGGTTTGTAGCAAGTCAAGCCGCTTTATTTCTACGGTTTTCTGGAAATGGAGATGTGGTTCTCGGAGAAACGACTGTCAATACTATCGACGGTGAAGTCGCATGGAGTGTATGGGAAGGTAATAGATGGTTTATGGGTGATTTTGTTGGAGAATATCCATTTCAAACCGAACTCCTCCTCAGTGACGGAACCTCGATTGGAATAAATTTTGTTTTAGCCTGCACAGCCCTTCAATCCATGGTCATCTTCATTGGAGCTATTGCAGTTCTTGATATTGATTGGAAACGCCGCTGTCGTGCACTAATTCTCACAATTCCAGTGATTCACATCCTTAACCTGTTTCGAAATGCTGGACTGATTTGGATGCACATGACATACACTAATTGGTCATATCTTGGCATGTCAGTGTTTGAATTTGGTCACGCTTATGCCGCTAGAGTCGTTTCTCTCGGTGCGATGTTTTTGATGGCCCTGATCATGTTTGATATCCTACCAGAGTTGCACCGACACATAGTCAGACTCTTGCGCCCGTTCGGATTATTGCAGGCTAGAACAAAAAATAAAACTTAATTCTATTGTTGATTCCAAGATTGAGTGGCATCGCTTCGAGTCCATTTCATTCCACTACCGGCTGGATATTCAATGACTTCTTGTCCATTGGAATCAATCATACCCATCAATTCCGAAGATGGTGGCTGATGATTTGGTTCATCAAATAAGTCATTAACATCATCAAAAGAGGGTGCTGATTCGACAGGTGGAACTTTGTATTCCTCAAATGGACTTACTTGTTCAGTAGGCAAAAGAGGTTCTGAAAGGAACTCTATTGATGGAAGTTCTTTGTCTTCCTTTTGCAACATTCTTTCATCGAAGTCAGTTGGAGCATTGGAAGATGCCCAATCACCAGAAGAATCGTTACCTCCACCACTTCGCAAGAAAAAGATGAGAACACCGATCAGCATGACAAAGAGGATGCCACCCCCTGTATAGATGAGGTCATTAGCTACACTTGGAGCAAGGTCAGCATTGTCTCCGATTCCATCGCCATCAGTATCTTTAGATTCATCGGGGTCCTTTGGAAAAGCGTCTTCATCGTCTGGAACGCCATCCTTATCGCCGTCAAAAGCGTCGTATGTAGTTTCACAAATCAATGCTGCAATCTCAATTTCATCATTATTATATTGGCCATCTGCATTGGTATCCATAGTTATGAATTGATAAGAATTTGTGAATGATTGTGAGGAAAAGAGTTCAAGAGAGACGCTGTTTGAATTTTCCAATTGTACAAAGGTTGACCAAAGTTCGTTACTGCAAGAGCATGACTCTTGTACTATTTCCCTATACTCTAATTCACCATCATCATTGAGGTCAATGTCGGAAAAAATGATTCCCTCAGAATCAGCGGATTCGAATTCACTGAGAGAAATAATTCCATCTTTATCGCCATCATTATCCACCAAGATTTCCTTAGCCCTCTCTTCACATGTGATGACAATAACCGGCTCAGTTGGGTCAATAGGGTCAATTGGTGGTAATTCTGAGTATTTCCATTTTGCAACAATAGTAACATCCGAGAAGTCTTCTTCAGCGATGAGCGTTATGTCGAATCGACCATTTGCTGGCATTTGAATATAGAGTGAATGTGATGTTCCTTCGCCTTTTGATTCTACGGAAATGGTCTCGCTGGTAACTTCAATATCTGGCATTTGTCGACCAACAGGTCTACCGCCGTCATCGCCTTGACCGAAAACGTCACCCCAGTCAATTGAAATTTGTTCACCTTCGCCTTCAATAGTGAGTTGTCCTTCACCACCAAATGTAGTAATTTCAAGGTATTCGCCAGGTTCTTCTAATTGTACGAAAAAGAACAGTTCTTCGCCTTTAGGTGCCTCAATGCCAGATATTTCTTCCGCATTGAAGAGTTCAATCGGAGTTCCATCGTAACTCCAAACATACCGGTCCTCAAAAGATGCCGTAATCATAACATTTGCAAATATTTTATCGGTATGGACCAAGATGTACCACATGCCGGGTGTCGGGTCGTTGAAACCAATCATGTCACCTGCACCTGGACTACCTGAATGGTGGTCGTAATTGACTGCATCTGGTGCTTCCAAATATTGCAAGAAAAGTGTTGCTTCGCCGTAGCCTTCAGCAAGGTCAACCTCAAGACGTTCGGTACCAGTAGGTACATCGATTTTGAAGTATTGAAGGAGTCCATCATAACCACTTAATGGACCATAAGCAATTCCAGGTGAGAGTTCAACAGCATCTTCGGGCGCAATATTATCTGGAGCATAAGCGAAACTTGCCTTTATTGTGAAGTCAAGTGAACGCATGTAAGTAAAGGCTGTTGCGTAATACAAACCGGGTTCGACATCATACAATGTTGCCACTTCATCGTTCCCTTGGCCATTACTCCAAACTGCTTTGCTGTTCTTCGATACTTCTTCGTCGTCTGTCATGCCGGTCTCGAAGATAGCATCAAACAAATCAAATGGATCAGGAACTGTACCCCATGAAAGGCCGAGGTTAATGTTCCCAGTTCCACTGTAAGTTTCCACCGTCAGGCTGGCAAGAGGCTCAGTGACATTGACGTAATAATAGAGAACTCGGTCTTCAAAAGATGATTGTCGACCAGAATCAATACTTTGTCCAGTGACAGCAATGCTGTTGAGCAGTTCAGTCATGTCATTCAATGCCGGTGGTGGGTCAGCAATAACCCAAGTGAGTGTCAACGTCAAATCTTCAATATCTTCTGTAGGAATGATGACAATCCACCAAGTTCCTGCTTCTGGCCAACTCCAATCTTCCCACAGATAACTGAATTCAGCAGCAAAATGTTCGTCATGGTCCCAAGAACTTGGAATGTTTTCATGCGACATATAGACATCTATCGTTATAGGCTCTTTATCGAAATTGCCCCATGAAAACATACTGAGATACATGTCTTTGGTCATTTCATCAATGTTGCCGTAGAAGAGCAGTTGGTCTCCTGCTTGCGCAGAATCTACTGTGTAATCTTCGTCGTTGGATAATTCAATCGCTTGAGTTACAATGGTCCCATCTGGCATAACCCAGTCTGCGCCGATGATGGTTCCGTTGCGATCACTTTGGTCCTGAGTCACCGCTCCTTCACCTTCTGGGAAAGTCCATTCTGAAACTAATTCCACAGTAAGATCAGAATCAGTAAAAACGCTGCCTGACCAAATAGAGATATTGTCCAGCATTCCGGTGAAGTAACTACAATCACATCCAGCACCCATTCGGCCGAGGTACAATTCATCACAATCTTCTCCAGAAGTAAAACAGTCATTCGAACCAAAATCACCGATTGGAATATTGGCGTCTTCAGCAGAAATAAGACCTGCTGATTCTCCGTTGATGAAAAATTCACCACCAACTGTTTTTTGTATCGAAACTGCAACGTGAGACCAAGTATTAATTGGAACGCTTGTGTTTGATACAGGATGTTTGGAAATGCTGTATTCAGATGAATATGAAAGGTTGCCGTCATTTAGATACATTCCCCATCCATAATCTCCTTTCATCATTATAAATTGTAATCCTTCATCGACAAATGGATAAATCCATGCTTCAAGGTAAATTTCAGTAGCATTTGAGAAGTCAAAACCAGAATCATGTTCGACCACAATATGGTCTCCAGCTCCATTGAATCGAAGTGAAAAATCTGCACCTTCACCGACTTCAACAACGCCATACACGGGGAAGTATTGAGGGTCATTTTCCAAATCGTTCCATGTGGTTGGCATTATATTGCCCATGTTTGTGCTAGCAATGTGAACATAATCTTCATCTCCACCTTCCGATGGTTGACTGTCACCCCAATTGTTGTAGTAGAAAGGTGTTCCATCATGCCATTTGTAATTCCCATCCTCATCATGGTCCGACAAGCCTGTCCAAAGATGGTGTGATTGGTTGCCAAAGGAAGCAAATGTGTCGAAGACCCATTGATTCTCTTGGGCATCATCGACCGTAATGAGAAATCCATTGAGCCCTCGGGCAGCATTCGCAGCATCTTCCCAAGAACTGGCACTCAGCAGGTGATAAGTGTGATTATTTGCTGGATTAACGGCAGTATCAAGGATTTCAATACCAGTCGTATTTTCAGCTTCAACAGAAGTAAAAAGAGGCGAAAGTGAACTCAAGAAAAATATTGCTAAAATGGCAATAGTCTGTGCTTTCATAACAAAATGCTGTGCACAGTGGCTTATCAAACCATTGCTATAATGTCAGTTTAGTAAATAACAATCACTTTAGACGTTTTCCACCAATTCTCAAATCGGTATGTAATGGCATTTGATGCTCCCAAGCAAATTCTTTGACAATACGCCAACCCTTCTCTGAACCTTCATAATCCTTGACATCGATAATATTGTTGCGAGTATTTGCTTTAAACGCAGCAATTGGCTCAGCATTTCTAAACACTAAATAAGCAGAACCAAAGCCAAATCTTTCCTTCAGTAGATCGGAGAAGTATGGAGCAATCGGGTCACTCGGAGGAAGGACAAAATCACGAATCGGGGGGATATCTTTCGCTTCTTCGAGTAAATTTTTACGACCCCAGCAGACTTGGTCGAGGTCTTCGATGAGGAATCCTTTGACCAAAGTTTCATCGTCTTCAAAAGATGTGAGAACAGACTTGATTTCTTCTGGTTTGAATGGAGTTCCTGCCAAGCGGAGTATTTGTTTGAGTGTAATAACGGGATATTCTTTTACCAAATTTCGTAAATATTCACGCCTTAATTCAACACGGTCGATGTTCTTTACGAGTTTCACAGTTCGGAATCCGCCTCTAAAGTCCTGAACAATATGACCTGTGCGAATTAGCGGCTGAATTAATTTTCTAAATTCTGATTGCGTAAGTGCATGGCGTTCTTTGAACAAGTTTGGGTCGGAGTTAGTACTGAAAAACTCAATTATATCCCAGAGTTCATCTTCGGGTGGCTCTCCACGAATTGCTAACAAGTTTTGGAAATGTTCGTAGGTTGACCAAACTTGATGTCCACGAAGATTGACTCCTTGGTGTAAACGATTGGCACTGGCCATACTCTTCAAGTCAACTCGATACAATTGACAGCGTCCTCGTAAAGCAAAGTCATCACGAATTTCGTCAACCTTTTTGACAGCAGCACTTTCGTGTTCATGGCGAGTCTTTTGGTGAAGATGATGTTGATAGAAGAGGGCACGCTCAGCAATTTCTCTTGGCTGTGGATCGACAACGCCGCCACGTATCATGCGCTCACCAGCCATTTTGAACCCAATCGATTCAAGAACTAACCGAGTCTTTTCATCTAACTCAGCAACAGGTTCACTGTTGAAATTAGACATTACGGCTACATCTACCAACTGGTCTGCATGGTTTTCCAATAGAACTTCAAAGGCAGCACAGAATTCTTCAAGATAGGCTGTAGGAATGTGCAAGTCCTTAATGACCAAATAATCGTTCACTTTGAACATCAAAACTTTCCCGATAGGGTCTATTCCCTTGAAAACTGGAAGATACCAACCACGGTCAAGCACACTTCGAACTTCCCAAATAAATCTCGACACATAGGGGTCTGATTGAGTCAAAATTCGTATCTTTCGGTCTTCTCTGCGTGGACGTTGAAGGAACTCAACCTCTTCTGGCATACAGTAAAATGCTTCAGGGTCTGGAACCAAAGCCATAACTTTCGCTATACGACCATCCTTCTCGAGATTCATTAGAGCTACCGTCAAATCTTCAAATGTACGAGTGACATAGAATCGAAGTGTATTTCCTTTGACTGGCCCCATTCTACGGATAAGGTCAACCAAGGAACTTTCGAAATCAAGGGCTTCATAGACTCCATGTACCCGATGGAATAAGGACAGACGGCGTCTACGTCCAGATACATCCTCAAACTGCTTTACCACGAGCATTTGGCGTTCCAAATTTGACATGGCGTATTTGAGGTCACGTTGTAAAGCACGATGTTCATCACCTTTCGGGAAACCATCCATGATTTCTTGCCGAGTGACATTTTCACCAATAGGGATGCGGCGTAGTAATTCTTCTTCCATTGCGCCAATCCATGGTTCTGGTTTCAAACCAAGTAGCATTGGAATTGTTTCTTTGTTGGTATACCCCATTCTGTTATGCAGGAGGCGGCCCATGATGATATCAGAATCCAATTGCATGTCTTGCCAATCCTTGAACCGGAAATCATTGACTCGATACAAGAGTTCTTGCTGTTTTTGAAATAATACGTGTGAATCAAAGGCCGCAAATCCATCATCATATTTCTTGAATGTCTTGTCGAAAACTAGATTTTGCACCCAACGATATTCAACGACATCTTCCGAACCATCAATCAATCGATGCTCATCGATTTTGAGGATATATTCTGCATCATCAGTTTGTTTATAGAAACCTACTGATAAAACATTACGAGTTTCTAGTTCTAATAAAATTCTATCAACCATTTTGCGAGGGAAAGGTAATCGCTTACCGAGTTCATCACCTGTTTGAGGTCCTTCACTTCCAAGCATTTCGATAACTTTCACTCGTAATGCTTCATGAGGGTCTCCCAGTTCTTTCTCTTCCCAGGCAGTAGGTACTCTGCCATCAAAGGCAGTTGCTACTTTGTAGGAAAGACCACTAATATGAAGTTCTCGCAAATCATCAACTTCACCGCCACCATTCATCGAAAGACAACCGAGAGTCCCATGGATTTCGGCCATAAAGGTGCTGAACCATTTTCCATCCAACTCTTCAGCACCTGTACCTTCGAGTTTCGTGATTTTTCCTTCCTGACAAAGAACTTCAACCCACTCTCGTAACAAATCCATATCGATATTCTGAAGTTTATCACTATACAATGGATTATTGAACGATGAATCAAGTCCACCACCATGAGACATGAGTGTAAACAACTGCTGTGCATTTTCGGGAATAGGCGCTTTATCAAGATAGAATTTTGAGAGTTGCTCTGAAGTCAGTTCGGTTGCAAGGCTACGGGTTCCTAAAAGACGTCGAAGTACTTCAGGGTCAATGTCTTTTACCAAGAATGCACGGGTTTTCATCGCCATCAGATCTTCAAAAGCAGACATGAATAAAGACATACCAAGTCGTGATGGGACGGTTACTTTATTGTGAACTATACGTGCATCACCTGTGACGCATAAATTCAAGAAATGTTGTAAACTCTTCATGTCAATATCGCGAAACATGATTTCATTTTTGGCCTCACGCATGAGAAGGCTGTCATCGATAGTACGGTGTTTATTGAGCAATGCATCTGCCCGCTGTTGGAATTGCTGAGGGCTGATTTCCTCCGCACCAATTCGTTTTGGAATAATCATCGAACGACCAGAAACTTCTCGGAATCGTTTTGCAAAAATTTGAGTATTAACGATGTATCGTTCGATGACTTCGATGTGGTCGTTATTTCTAAACGCCTTATACATTTGTTCAGGATCAACTTCCTCCGATGTCCGAATCAATAATCCATTTTCATCAAAGGATAATTCAATCACTGAAATATTGTTCGATTCGGCTAAACCTGCCATGAAGTAACCAAGAGCAGTGTTGAAACCCCTACCTCTGCATGTTGTAATCATGTAGGTAGGATGTCCACTAGATATCACTTGCTCAACCAAAATACGATTTGGGTCCGGTACTTGGAATGAATCGATAGAATGTTCCTCAAGATGCCGAGCAATTGCATTGGCTACATCTGCGGAGAGGCCGTAAGCATCACGTAACAAAATCCGAGGGTCTTGTTCGCGTCGTAAGGCAACGATACAATGCCCAATGAGGCTAAGAAGTGCATTAGAAAGTTCTCGTGAGCGTGAACGGGCTTCACCAGACCAGGAAGGTACTGTTGGCCGATGCCCTGTCACTGATGCAACGTTAACGCGAGTTCCTTGAATATTGGTGACTCTGTAGGTCGAACCTCCTAGCAAGATGACATCCCCTCCACGTAAATTAGAAACGAAGGAACCAGAAAGTTGACCGAGAATTGAACCCTCGGCATTGAACACCAAATATGAATTGTCAGGAGCGATTGTTCCAATGTTGGTGTAATATATCATACGAGAATAACCACGTTTGCCATATATGTTCTCTTCCCAGTCCACCCATACACGACGCTCATCTTCGAGCATATCAAGAACTTCAATGAAGTCATCGTATTTGAAATTCCGATAGGACCACGCATTGACGATGACTTCGTAGGCTTCATCGATGTCCATGTCATTGATAATCACCAGACCAATCATAAATTGGGCGACTACATCGAGACAATTCTCTGGAAAATCAAGTAGGTCCATATCACCAGTTTGAATCGCAGACTGTAATGCTGCAAGTTCAAGCAGGTCATCGACACTTGAAGGCAAGAACCGAGCACGGGGAATTCCACCGACATGGTGACCAGCCCGACCAATTCGTTGTAATGCAGTTGCAATATCACCAGGGCTACCAATTTGAAGAACTAAATCAACTGAACCAATATCGATTCCCATTTCAAGGGAGGAGGAAGTGACTACTGCACGCAAATGACCGTACTTGAGTTGTTTTTCAACATCCAACCGCATTTTCTTGTCCATTGAACCGTGATGCCCTGCGACTAAATCGCCCAGATAAGGGCGTAATTTAAGAACAATATTCTCCGTCATTTTACGAGTATTTGCAAATACCAAAGTGGTGTTATGGGCTGCGATTAAATCGGCAATAGCTTCAACGTTTTTCTCAAAAATCTTGAGCACAGAAAGGTCGCTAAATTTGGGGTCAGTAAGGAGAATGTCCAAATCAAGTTCTCTCGAACCTGAAATTTTAGCAATACAAACCCGAGTATTATCTCCACGACTTTCTCGGTCATCACTAGAAACCAAATATTCAGCCACAGTTTCAAGCGGTTCCATTGTAGCAGAAATTCCAATTCGTTGCACTGGTCTAGTAAGCAAGGTATCCAAATACGAGAGAGTCAATGCGAGATGAACACCTCGTTTACCCGGAACCAAAGAATGCAATTCGTCAATAATCATGTATTCAACTTCACTGACAATTGGTTGAAATCGCGGAGAAGTAATGGCAATGGCTAGACTTTCCGGCGTTGTAATAAGGATATGTGGGGGGTTACGAAGCATCTTTTGACGCTCTGATTGCGGGGTGTCACCAGTTCTTAATCCAACTCGAATCTCCTGTGCGCGACTCGGTAAATATGATTCCGAAATTTCGGTAAGTGGACCAATCAAATTTCTTTCAATGTCATTTGCAAGCGCCTTTATCGGTGAAATATAAACACAATAGACTCTTTTATCCAATTTATTATCCAATGCCCTACGAACCAATTGGTCGATAATTGATAGAAATGCTGTCAAAGTTTTACCTGAACCTGTCGGTGAGCAAAGGAGTATATGTTCTTGATCAATAATTGCTGGAATCGCCAATTTTTGAGGTTCGGTAAAATCTGGAAACTTATCCTTGAACCAATTTCTAACAGGGGGACATAGTAACTCCAAGAGTTCCTCTGTTTCCAAAGGATTATCCAAGTAGTGTATATCTGCCATTTGTTTTCCACAGTCCCGTGTTTTTCATTGGTATGCAAGGAGTAAATCAAGGTGTCGATTGAAAGGAAAAATCTGCAACGGTTTAAGCCCAACGAATTCCGCCTTTTTTCCATCGGTTTACCGGTTCGGTTTTAGGAGCCGTAGGCATCAATAAAAGAGTGGACTGCGAGGCATCAAGTGGGACTTGAATCTCGTGTAATGCACCGGTCGGACATGAGCCAATACACGAAAGACAACCAACACATTGAGATGTGACAACAATTACAGGACGTTTCTTGTGTGTCCGCAACTCTGGATTACTCGCAAGAGGCAAAAGTGCTTCAAACGGACAATGAGATATGCACAAATCACAACCGGTACAATCCGGTTCGGTGATAGCGACCATTGATTGCCCCATAGAAGGCCTTTAGTGGCGGTTACTCTTAACGCTACGCTTACGCTATTTTATGCTTGAAGAACGGTGAGGTTGAAAGGCCAGTTCATCTACCGGTGTTTAGGTGTGGCAATGACAGAACCTGATACGAGCCGATTGGAACGCTTGTCAGGTATACTCAAACGAAGAGGGATTTTACTCCCAGCCTTTGAAATTCATGGTGGCGCCAAGGGTTTGTATGATTTCGGCCCAGTTGGTGGACGACTTCGCAATAAAGTGAACCAAACATGGCTCAACCACTGGCTTTCATTAGGGAACATTGTCGAGATTTCTTGCCCAACTGTGACACCTTATGCAGTTCTTGAGGCTTCTGGCCACGTCGGTGAATTTTCTGATTTTATGACCGTATGCGGGTCATGTGAGGAGGCAAGCCGTGCAGATACGCTTCTCGAATCGTTTCATGCCAACCCTGACACACTGACCAAAGATGAACTACAATCTGTTCTCAATCAGTCACAACCCCCTTGCCCAGCATGTCAAGCGGTGGAATGGACTGAAATAACTGCTCAAAATTTGATGTTTAACACAACCATTGGCGCAGGTTCTTCTGGGCGTCCTGGCTTCCTGCGTCCTGAAACTGCTCAAGGAATGTTTACCTCTTTCCCGTCATTGTATCGGCATAACCGTGAACGTCTTCCATTTGGAGCCATCCAAGTAGGTAAAGGATACCGAAACGAAATTTCGCCTCGCCAAGGAATGATTAGATTACGTGAATTCAATATGGCTGAATTAGAATATTTCATCAACCCACTCGAAGATGCAGCTCATGACTTCACGCCATGGAGTGAACAATTGATATCACTCATTGCAGATGGTCAAGGAGAAATTCAAATGAGTTTCAAAGATGCCGTCGAGCAGAATGTGATCCGCCATGCAACGGTTGGATACTTTATGGCCCAAACTTTTGACTTTTTAGCCAAAGTCGGAATCGATTCACAACGTCTACGATTTCGTCAACACGAAGCGGATGAAATGGCACATTACGCATCGGATTGTTGGGATGCGGAAATTCTTGGTTCGTATGGATGGGTTGAATGTGTCGGTATTGCTCATCGTGGATGTTATGACCTCGAGTCGCACGAAAATGCGACTGGGAAATCACTCCGTGCTCGCCGTGAATTTTCACAACCGAAAGTCATCGAGACTGATGGATGGACTATCGATGGTGCAAAAGCGGGACCCGCTTTTAGAGCCTTGGCAGGTGCAGTAAAAACCGCTGTAGAAGTTTTGCCAGCATCAACCTCTTTCCCTCATCTCTTGACGCTCCCTAATGGAGAGCAAGTTACAGTTGAAACTGAACACGTCAAACGTGACCAACGCACTGAAACAATTACTGGGGAATGGTACATTCCTCATGTCGTTGAACCTGCCTTTGGTATTGACCGTATAATTTGGCATATTCTCGACCATGCCTATGACGAAACTGAAAAAGATGGAGAACAATACACCGTTATGCGATTAAGCGAACAGGTTGCTCCAGTTGACTATTGTGTATTCCCATTGTTTGAGAAGGATGGAATGGGTGAACTTGCTCAATCCATTCACAAAACATTGTGTTCAAAGCCGGACCTTGTTTCCATGTATGATAGCAGTGGTTCAATTGGACGACGCTATGCACGGGCTGATGAAATCGGTGTACCTAAGTGTATCACGGTCGACCATCAGTCACTTGAAGACAAAACTGTTACGATTCGAGACAGAGATTCTGGAAATCAACACCGCGTTCATATCGATTCATTGTAAAACTCATTTTCTGGATGGAATGATGAATTCTCCTGTGAAGGTTGAAGAACCCTCGGAAAATTGTCGAACCATGGCTGGTGTTACCGATTGGACCGAACGGCACCGGCCCTCGTCAGAACGCCAGTTAGAAGGGAATGAAGTTCAACGACGGAAAATTCGTGCTTGGTTAGATGAATGGAAAAATGGCACACCCCGTAAGAAAGCACTTCTTTTGGTTGGTCCACCTGGTGTTGGAAAGACTTCGGTTGCACGTGCTATTGCACAAGATATGGGTTGGAATGTTATCGAACTCAATGCCTCGGATGCACGGAATGCAGCAGCCATTCGAAAAGTGGCAACTCACGGCTCTACCCATCGTTCCCTATTTCACAACCCAGATGCGAAGAAGCAGCGAACATTGGTTTTACTCGATGAAGTCGACCATCTCTCTGGAGGATTGATGGCGGTCAGTCAGATTCGCATAGAAAAGGCAATGCAGGGCGAAGATGAGAAGGGAAAAGATGTGTCATTAAAGGGCGATTCTGGAGGTAAAGCAGAGTTGCTCAACCTACTTGCTGAAACTCGTCAACCCGTTATCCTTGCCTGCAATGAAATCATGGGCTTATGGGGGAGAGGGTCATCGTGGAGTTCTACACGAGACCGCTTCACAAAGCACCTTATCACCATTAATTTTGATCGTGCTAGCGATGAAGCACTTAGGCGTATTGCACGCCGAGTTTTACGAAAAGAGGAATTAGAATTTGAGGACTCTGCAATTGAAGCATTGGTCGAGAACAATCCTGGTGATTTACGGGCATTGGTTCGTGATTTGCAGGTTATTTCAGCGACTGCTGCAGGGACACTTACCAAAGAAATGGTTACCAATCAGGCATATGCTGGGCGGCGTGATACTTCTGAAGGTGTGTTTCCGGGGTTAGATAAATTGTATCGCACAAATGAGGCTGAAGAAGCCGTTAGAATTGGCCGTTCTATAGAAAAATCGCCACCGGATATGATCAACTGGGTACATTGGAATAATGCCTCCTTATTTCCAAAAGTAGATTCAATTGTCCGTGGAACAAGCAGCCTTTCGATGGCCTCAAAAATGTATATGGGCCAATTCCGAAGCACTGCTCATCGCTCGTGGTATTGGAGTGGGCATCTGGCGAGTCTTTCTGCTTCGGTCACAAATACTGTCCCTTTCTCAGGCCGCATTTATCCATCATACCCAAATTTCCTACGACGTCAATCCGCTCGAACTCGACCTTCGATTCTTAAACGAATGGGAAGTTATGCCGGAATGAGCAAATCGGCGCTTCGAGAAGAAACTCTTCCACTTCTCTCTGCCATGCTCAAAGACTCACCTCAACTTGGTGACTCAGAAAATTTTGCAATCTCCCTAGAATACGGATTCACCGGCGAAGAACATGCCTCTCTTGCCGGACTACCACTTTCTAGAATTGCCACAAAACAACTCATTGCAAGGTATGAAGAGGCTTATGAAAAGCAATTGAATGAACAAATGTTTGAACCAATAAGAGTTGAAGAACAAGAACCTAAACAACAACCTCGTACCGAAGAAAAGAAGGATGAGGAAGACGGTTCGTCAAACGGTCAAATGAAGCTCTTTTGATTCATTCAGGTTTTTTGTTCTCATCTTTATCTTCCATCAAACGACGGAAAAGAGCGATTGCCGCACGGTCGGATTGAACACGCTTTTCTCTTCGCCAAGTACGTGGGTGAAGGAGAATGACTGCCGTCAAAAGTTCGAGACGACCAAACCACATCAAAACGGATGTAATCAGTAAGGCACCGGAGTTCATTCCCGCCCAAGTGTTACTCGGGCCATAATCTCCAAGAGTAGGGCCAGTATTACCAAGTGAAGAGGCCACCAAAGTGGTAATACTTTCGAAGGAATCTCCCGGCATGAAAATTGCTAAGATAATACTTGAGATTCCGAACAACCCGACCCAAACTATCAACATCCCCACAATTAAGCTGATTTGCTGATGTTCAACAACCTCTCCATTCATACGGATTTGGTCAACTTTTCTGGGTTGTGCAATACGGACCAATTCTCTCATTGCAACCTTGAAAGCAAGTGTGACACGGAGTAATTTCAAGCCACCACCTGTTGAACCAGCACTTGCTCCAACAATCATCAGTATGAAGATTATCAGATGTGTGACCAATGGCCAAGATGCATCCATGTAGTTCGTCGAAGTGTATCCCGTACTTGTGCCAAAAGATACGACTTGGAACATACTGTCTCGGAGTGCCCTACCTGCCGAGGTTCCCGAAGCTAACAGAGCAGCAAATACTGCAAGAATTCCAACGGTGATATAGACGACATAATTTCGGAACTCTTCATCACCAAACGCCCTCTTAAAGTCCCCATCACGAATGAACCAAAGAAGCGTAAAATTAACCCCTGCCAAGAACATAAAAAGGATAATTATCGATTCCACTAAGAATGAATCATAGTAACCAATACTACCATCGTGTGTTGAAAAACCACCAGATGGCATGGTTGTCAAAGCATGGTTAACAGAATCAAACAGATCCATGGCACCTGTAAAGTAGAGCAGCACGAACTCAAAAAAGGTAAGAAATAGATACAACCCCCATAAAGCAAAAGCAGTTTGTTTCAATTTCGGTCGCAGCCGAGAGAGTGAGGGACCGGTTAATTCTGCACGGGCAAGAGCCATCCCGCCACCAATGACTCGAGAAAGTATCATCATTCCAAGCATGATGATACCCATACCACCAAACCATTGCGTAAGTGAACGCCAAATGAGAAGGCCACGAGGTTGTGCATTGATACAATCAACCGTTGTCCCAGGTATACAATTTGGACTCATGCTATGAGTAATAACTGTGGCACCAGTAGTTGTAAAACCAGACATTGATTCAAACCATGAATTAACAGCACCACGTGCGATATCTGCCATTGAAGCGTCTGGCGTAAATGGGCCAACAAACACACCACCAAGCCAAAATGGTAGTGAGCCGATAAAAACGGCAATTGGCCATACTAATGCTACCGCAGCAAACGCCTCACGGTCTCGTAGGCGTTCAGAAGTATCTGTACGGGTCCAAACACTCAACATGACTATGCCAAGGACTGGTGAAATAATCGCAGGTACAAGAAAAGCGGAAAGCGCCATTCCAATATCATCAAGCCACCATGTGATAAATCCACAGACAACAAGAGGTACAGTGAGCGCAATGAGCGTCCAACCGAGGATGAGAGATAATACATCGAAACGCATATTCTATTCACACCTTGAACCGTTTTTCGAGTTCTGCAACTCGCTCAGGACTGCAAAAAATGATCAAACGGTCATCCTTAAGCAAAGTTTTGTCCGGAGAGGGTCGTAGTGATTCCCAAATACCGTTTGTGTTTCGACGTTGAATAAAGGCGATTCTCATCCATTCCGGAAACGAAGCCTCAATTACTCGTTTTCCGGAAAATTTCGCATTCTCTGAGACCAGCATGCTGACTCCAATTATGTTTGGTATATTCGACAAGATAGCGTAACCACCTGCCGTTTTGGTGTGAATTTGCGCCAGCATATTGTCGACGGCTACACGCTTACGATCAACAGCGAACGTAATACCCATTCTCTGAGTAACTTTCACTAAGTCTGCATCATAAAGAAGTAAACCAGTTCGCTGAACACCCATATCACTTGCTAGTAGAGCAGCAGCAATACTAGCCAAGTCGTTTTCAAGTGCTGCAATCGCTATATGATGTTCTGAAATACCAATCTCTGTAAGAATATCTCTGTCTAAATGGTCGCCGTGTATCACTTCGAGTAAAGGATTTGAACCAATCTCAGTTCCAGACAATGTGTTTGCTACTTGCAAATCCCGTTCGATAACAGTCACAGAAGCTCCTGCTTTCAACCAATCATCGGCAATACGTTGGCCAATTTTGTTAGCACCGATTACTGCCACTCGAGGTTGGGTCGGGAAATCAGTTGCTTCATGTCCAAAGATGCTCAGAATACGGTTAAAACTTGAAAGACCAGTTGTCGCAACCGCAATACGATCGTTTGGCATGAGCATGAAATCACCATCAGGTACCAGGCTCCTTTCACTTTCACGCTTCAAGCCAACAATCAATGGCATTCCACCCTCGATTGTTTGGCTCGCATCACGGAGACTTTTGAATACAACTTGGGTAGCATTACTCGTCACATCCAATTCGATAATAAACGCATCATGGCCAAAAGGAATTACCTCTTCGATAGCTGCTGAACGCAAACCTGAATGAAGACGGCGAATCGCACCTTCAAGGGGATTAACCACATGGTGAACCTTCGCCCATTCCTGAAGTTTACCTTCATCTTGCTCATGAATATAATTCATATTTCGAACACGGCAGATGGATAATAGTGGTTTTGCTTTTGGCCCACTTAGTTCATTGTGTGCATGGTGGGCAAGAGCACAAGCGAGAAGGTTACGTTCATCAGAATTTGTGGCCGCAACAAACACTTCGGCTTCGCCAATTCCTGCCTCATACAACTTGTCGCGAGTAGTCAAATCCCCATGAATGACCAAAACATCGAGGTTTTGAGCATTTTTAACCGCACGTGAATCAGAATCAACGAGAACGACATCCATGTCTTCAGCACGCAGTGCACGAGCCATGTCGGTTCCAACTCGACCTGCACCGCCAATAATAATTCTCATACGTATCACCGTAAATTTTCTGCCAATGTTTTGACCTGGAATAGGCCACCACTTGTGTCGACATCACCGACAGTCGAATAGTGTGGAGACGCACGATCAAGTCCGTTGTTAGAATACCTCGCAGGAGAGTAATAACTGTTCAAAAGATTTCCACTACTATCGGGCTCTTCAATCCATGAAATGTAGGCATTCGGAGTATGTAACAGCCACTTGTTGTTCACTACATCAACTGAGGCTTCAACAAAACATGAATTTAATTCGATATTTCGAGAATTGCACCAAGGTTCGCTCATCGGTAGCAAAATATAGCCCCAAGCATGTCCTTCCCAATGCACATATTCAGAATCAGATAATGCACCAAATACATACCACCCAGGGATATTCTTCGTACGCAATATGGACAAAAATGCATTGGTTTGTTCGTCGCAATCTCCGGTTAAACCCTCAAGACATAATGGACCACTTCTAGCCGGCGAAGGTGCATTTTTATCATAGGAAATATACTCGTGTAAGTAATCAAATGTAGCTCGAGAAAATGCATACGCATTGTCTTTGAGACCTTCCGGTAAATTCGCAGAGATAAGTGAGGCAGTTTCATTGATTATTGCATGCTGAGAATTTATTGCATACCCATGGTCCACGCCTTGTTGTGAACCTCGGTCAAACCATGTAGGATCTGTGAAATCTCGGAACCTTTCACCACCCCCACGGAGTTCTATATCAGAGAATTCACCACTATTATCGGAATTAATACCTTCATCAACCCCAGCAATTCGAGAGTCAACACGATTTGCGTCCCACCATGAATATGATGTGCTCGTGATTTTAACTCTTAAGGTAAACACTGCGGTTTCCCCGGGTCCAAGATGAAGTTCCATCTTTACGCAATTCCCAACACTGCATGATGTATTTTCCACTCCCTGACCTGGCCACCAGACGTAGTGGCCCTTTGAAGTGACTATTTTGTCTTCAAAACTGCGGATCGAATCATCCATTGGTATTTCAATGACATCATCAATAATTAAATCGCCATCGTCGATATGAATCGCAATTGACTCTACTTTCTGAATTTTAGTAGTTTGACTCGGTAATTGACTATCGGTAAATTGGAAATCATTTATTTCACCATAAAGTGAATCTACATCAGGTGGAATCATGATATCTTCGGTCACCCACCCATTTGAATTTGAATTCAGTGCGACAACGGTCCTATCGATTGTAAACGTTGCTTCGTTCGGATAAAGATGGAAGGGGGCAAAAGTACCCATCACATATTCTTGGACCCCAGGAGCCCATTTTTCAAATAAGTTTTCTCGTACTTGGGGTGAAAGCATTATGAAAGCGACCAAAAACAGCAACACCAAATGGCGTGTTCGGTTTCGTCGACTTTTCATAATATTGACTGAACGGCCCATATGGTTTTGAACGACGCCTCCCTTCGTTGGCTTTTTGGTCATTTTGTATGAAGTTTCCAAACTGCCTTTGTGGAATTGTTGTTCCATTGCGAATTTATTGGAACGGATATTTGCCAAAATCCTACCGCATGTATAGCAAATTGTGTCACCCGTATAGGTGACGCTTTGGCAATAGGGGCAGGAACCCATAACAATTTGGTTTCGCCGGCGTTGTATAACGGTTGCGTGCGGAACACCCCGATAATGTTTATTTGCAATGTGGGGGGTAATAGGGCTATAATACTGACACTGAGGCAAAGTAAGCACATTCTTACTCGGACTCGGTTGTCCTACCCTCGCCACCGGCATCCCATGCGGCCGCATCATCCGAAGAGAAATCACCAATATTGCCCATGACGGCTGAATCTTGAATCGTAATATTTTGAATGATTTGGGTTGATGGCTTCTGTGATTCTTCTGTTTCTTCATTCTCGGAATCTTCTAAGACTTGTTCACGTGCATTCCTGGCCCAAATCTTTCGCAGTCTTTTCTTTCCCTCCTTTGGAATTGATTCCCATATCCATGCTTCAGAAGTTCGATTGAAAATTAGGGTTGCTGGAATGATGAAGAGCCAAGCAGAAACATTTACCAGAGAAAAAGCAAACATTACCACATATGCACAACGCCAGAAAGTCCCTCGCAGAACTGAACCCCATCGGCTTCCTTGCAGCATGAGGTGGCCCTGAAATGAAGATATGAGGGCTTCACATCGAGGGCCAAAAATAGCCAAACACAATATGGTAATTACAAGAGTTATATCGAATTCAAACAATTCCAGAATTCTTAGAATAAATACCATTGCCAACATCCCACCCATCGCCAGACCCAACGCCCAGCCACTGGTTGGTTGAGAACTGCCTTTTCTCACACGGTCGCGGCGAAGAAGTAGATGGACAGCAACAGATGCCATCAGGCAGAGCAGAAGCAGGTTGAGCGGGTTGACAACTGCTGCCTGATCATTGGTGACCATCTCAATATAGGGTACAACAATAAAATTGTGGGTTAAAGAGCCGTAAAATCCACCGATTAAGATGCCCCAAAAAACATTACTCCAAGCGGTCGGAAGGTCATAGAAACCCGAATACCGAGTCATTACCCCTCTCCAGCCAAGCGTCATGCCAACCAAAGCCGACACACTCGCGACCTGAAACAGCAGGAAGGTTGATGCCATGAACCACGGGCTGTGTTTTCCTTCATCAAGTCGTTGCATCATTCTGAGTGAAGGCGTTGGATTCAAAGACCACCACAACTTCGACAAGGTATGGCACGACTCTTGTTGTTTGGTGGAAAGGGCGGAGTTGGCAAAACTACAACCTCTGCCGCAACTGCGGTATGGCTTGCAGATTCAGGACTTCGAGTCTTACTCGTATCCAGTGACCCTGCTCACTCGACTTCGGATTCACTTGGAGTTGAAATCGGTTCCGAACCAACACCAATCGAGGGGGTTGATGGCCTGTTTGGGCTCGAGATGGACCCCGAATCAAAAATTTCCTCTGTGCTACCTAAACTTGGTGATATGATGAATAATATGGGCTCAAGTGGTGGCATGGGTGGCCTTGGAAGTCTAGGTATGATGCTAGACCCTAATGCTAAACAAGAAATGAAAGATATGGGCTCAGAAGTCCAAACTTCTGACATGGTGATCCCAGGTCTTGATGAAGCACTTGCCTTTGACGAACTGTTGCGCCATGTTGAAGACCCGACATGGGATGTGATTGTTTTTGATACAGCTCCCACAGGTCATACACTCCGTTTCCTCTCGCTTCCAGAATTGATTGAATCATGGTCTGACCGACTTATCCGCATGATGCGAGTTTCTGGTGGATTGCGCTCGATGATTTTTGGCCGTAAAGAAAGTGAAGCAATGAAAGAAGAATTAGAGCGTTTTAGGGGCCGAGTACTACATGTTCGCCGTGTTCTTTCAAACGAAGATATCACCTCATTTACATTGATAACAATTCCAGAGAGAATGGGAATAAATGAAACCTTACGGGCACATCAATCACTGAGTGAATACAAGTTACCTGTGCCTAATTGTTTAGTCAACCGACTTACGCCTGAGTTTGATCACCCGTTTTTATTAAATCGACGCGAGGCGGAATTAGAACGAATTGAGGAATTAAAGGGTAAACTCGAGGATGTCGAAATCTCAACAATGGAATTGATGGACACCGAAGTCGTTGGCATTGAACGTTTGAGAGATGTTGGAATCATCCTTTATGGCAAAGTCGAAATTATTGACGACTCACTAGGACCACATCCAATCGGAAAAGCACTCAAACATTCTATACATCGTGGCATGAAGCGGGAGATTGTCGGTGATATGGAGCGGATATTTTTGCACTATCCAGGCATTCATCGTGATGAACTTTCACTTCGAAGTCATGAAGGTATTCTCTTCGTTGGTCTCAATGGCAGGGAACGTGAAGTCAAAACTCAAGTTCCTACCAAAGCCAGCCTAGTAAAAGCAAAGTTGGAAAATGATGTTCTTCGACTTGACATCCCGCTGACTGAAGAGTGAAAACTCATTAACAGCAATGGGTGGGTTGAAATGGGAAAACCAACTCGGTAGGCCATGGCACTCGAAGGTCTCTCAAAGGGTATTTTTCGCTCCATTGGGTTGCTTAAGAATAAACGCAAGTTGGATGAAGAAGAACTTCGGGAAATGACCCGTAGTCTTCGTCGAGCATTGCAAGAAGCGGATTTCAACGTTCGACAAACCAAAGAATTGGTCGAGAAACTTGAGGCGCGACTTCGAGAAGACGAGCCACGCCCAGGAATCACTTTGCAAACTCATGCAATGAATATCCTCTATACCGAGTTAGTTCGAATGCTTGGCCCTGCCCATGAATTTCAACCACATGGCGCAACTCTACTTCTTGTCGGGTTATATGGTCAAGGAAAAACAACGACCACAGCAAAGTTAGCAGAGTGGTACCGCCGCAAACATGGTCTTCGTGTTGCAGTTATTGAGGCAGACGTACATCGACCTGGAGCTTATGCTCAACTAACACAATTGTTGGAAGATTCTACCGTTCAAGTCTATGGAGAGCCAGATACCAAAGATGCACCAACCATTGTTCGAAATGGACTAGCAGCGTGTGCAGCAGCAGATCTGATTATCGTAGATACAGCAGGACGCCACCAACTTGACCAAGAACTGGTTGATGAATTAGAACAAATTTCATCTATTACTCGAGCCAGTGAACGTTGGCTTGTCATCGATGCTCAAGTGGGACAGGCTGCCGGACCAGTCGCAGCATCGTTCCATTCACTTGCAGGCGTCACTGGAATTGTCATTACCAAACTCGATGGAACTGCAAGAGGCGGTGGCGCATTATCCGCCGTTGCAGCAACTGGAGCGCCTATTGTTCACATCGGAACAGGAGAAAATGTTTCAGATTTAGAAAAGTTTGAATCCGACCGATTCATTTCTAGGCTTCTTGGAATGGGTGACATTCAGGGTCTGATTGACCTGGCTCCTGACGACATGGATGAAGAAGAGGCCATGCGTCTTACTCAGCGTTTAATGAGTGGACGGTTCACTCTAAACGATATGTACAAACAAATGGAAATGATGGCAAAGGTTGGCACCATTGACAAACTCATGTCGTTCCTCCCTGGAAGTATGCTTGGAGGAATGGGTGCAATGTCGAAAAGTCAAAAGGCAGCCATGCAAGGAAACTTAGACCGATATCGAACCATCATGGACAGCATGACTGCTTGGGAAAAGAACGAACCTGCAAAAATCAAAGCTGAGAGAATCCGTCGAGTCGCTCGAGGTTCTGGAGTTCGGGAAAAGGATGTTCGGGAACTCATTGCACAGTGGAACCGTTCTCGAAAGATGATGAAAGGCATGGGCGGTAACAGAAAACTCAACAAGCAAATGCGAAAAATGATGAAAGATGATGATATGGATATGGACCCTTCATCATTTGGCATGTAAGGAAACTGCTTTCAACTTACAACGCTTGGAACAAATGTGCGCAAGGTAGTCCTATTCCTAATCTTGCTGATGGTGATGCAAAGTGCAACAAGCCTCGTTGAGGCACAAGGCAGGGCTGCAAGCACCAATCTATCTGTTGACAAGTATGATTGGTTCTCAAATGAAACGGTCATTGTTCATGTCGAAATCACCAATGCACCTTACTCCGTCGAACTGTTTGCACAGTGGGCTTTACTCGATGAAGACAGCGCCATCCTGCTCAATGGTACCCATCCGTTTCAAGCGAGTGGAACGGTGACGTCGTTTGACATCATGCTTGAGCAATTTTACAATGGCGATCATTTCTATCGATTAGATGTCGAAATTATTGATGCATCAAATAATCTAATTAACAGTGAACAGCAACCGTTTATGGTCTTCGAGAATGCTCAGTTTCCGACAATATCCAATTTAATTGTCTTTGGAGATTCATTGAGTGATATGGGGAATGGTAGAAATTCAATACTCAATGTTCCAGATGTCCCACCTTACTGGCAAGGTCGATTTTCAAATGGCCAAGTATGGCTTGAATATTTGTCACAGGCCTATGGGGTTACGACAACTATTGGTTCGGGAACTACTGCGGGAGATAATCGTGCCTTTGGTGGCTCTCAAACTGGACAGGGATATTCGTATCTATTGCTCCCGAACGTCGGAACACAAATCAGTAACTACTTGTCGAATGTTCAGTCGACTATCCCCCAAAACACGGTTGTATCTTTGTGGTCGGGAGGAAATGATTTCCTCTATGGAACTGCCAATGCAAATACAATCTCGGCGAATATGGAGTCGCACATCCGTCAACTCGAAGGCGTAGGTGCAAGCGAATTTATTCTACCCAACCTCCCTCCTTTGGAAAAAACTCCTGAAGTAATGAGTTGGAGTCAAAGCCGACAAAATACCGTCGCTTCTGAAGTCTCTCTCTACAACCAAAAATTGGCCACAATAGCTGGAGACCTCCGAATCGAGTTGGGAATCACGATTCATTTTATTGATGCCTGGTCACTTTTCAACGACATTTTACAAAATAAGGAAGCACTTGGACTCACAAATGTACAGGATCCTGCATGCTCAGGAGGGATTTCTATCCTCCCATTACCAATTTGTAATAATGGAGATACCGTTGTATCAAACCCCGATGAATACCTTTTCTTTGACAAAGCACATCCGACACGTGTCATGCATCGCTTCATCGGAAGATATGCTACAGAGTATATTGGTGAACCCGATACTGATGGAGATGGAATCATCAACATCTACGACACCTGTTCATGGACGTCATCAGGTGCAGCAACCAATCTCACTGGCTGTTCTTGGGAACAACAAGACGATGACCAAGATGGTATCGTGAACCTCTTCGATATTTGCCCGGGCACATCATTGGGTTCCACTGTCGATGCGGTTGGATGCTCTGCTGAACAGCGAGATTCCGATGATGATGGCATCAATGATTCATTTGACCCTTGTCCATTTTCTCAATCATCATTGGATTATGATGCCGATGGTTGCAGTGATGAAGTAGATTTAGATGATGATAACGATGGCGTCGAGGATGAAGTCGACAATTGTCCAATGGGCCTGATTGGCGTTCATGACTTTGATTTGGATGGTGATGGCTGCCATGATAGCGAAGATGATGATTTGGATGGTGATGGTTTATCCAACGCTGAAGAAGATGTTATTGGAACCGATAAATGGGTCGCTGATACCGATGGAGATTTTGTTCATGATGGAGAAGATGCTTTTCCATTGGACATCAATGAATGGGCAGACAGTGATGGTGATGGATGCGGTGATAATTCTGACCTGTTCCCAAATGATGCTTTAGATTGCAGCGATGTCGATGAAGATGGTGTTGGAAATAATGCCGATGCATTCCCGATAGACAGTACCGAATGGGCTGATTCTGACTCTGATGGATACGGTGACAACAAAGATGATTGTCCATTGATTGAAGGTTATTCCCTTATCCCGCTAGGATGTATCGACAGCGATGGTGATGGATTTGGTGACCTCATCGATGCATTCCCACTTGATGAAAATGAATGGAGTGACCGTGATAACGATTCAGTAGGTGATTTTTCAGACCTCTTCCCAGACGATGGAAGTGATTGGGCCGACCGAGATAACGACACATATGGCGATAACCGTGATTTCTTCCCCTTCGATTCAACTGAATGGAATGACACCGACGGCGATGGAGTCGGAGATAATTCGGACGTATTCCCAAACGATGCTACCGAATGGCATGATACAGATCAAGATGGCTGTGGCGATAACATTGATGTTTGGCCCAACAATTCGCTAGAATGTTACGACCAAGATTTTGATGGGGTTGGGGATAACGCAGACCCATTCCCCCAAAGTGCCTTTGAATGGCTCGATTCTGATGGCGATGGCATGGGGGATAATTCTGACTTGTTCCCATTTGATTCCGAAGCCAAATACGATTCTGATGGTGATGGAATCGCTAATGCCCATGACCCTTTTCCCGGAAACGCGAACATGGACTCTTGGTTTGATTTGATTCTTCGATTGGCGATTCTAGTAGGAGTTATCGCTGGCGGAGTGAGCCTGTTTCAGAGACATAAGGCAGCAACTGAAGAGGAGAAATGGGAAACCTTCGAGGAACACACTCAACACTTCATGGAAGCCGAAGAAATAGAGTCGCAGCGTCCGAGTGGTCCGCCTTCTTCTGAAGCATTCCAATTCAAAGAGTGAGAGTTATTCCTCTTCATACTTTGAGGCTAATTCTGAATTAACTAAAGGTAATTTACAGTAAGGACAATCGTCTTTGGAATTCAGAAGGTCCGGCCGTATAGCAAGTACTGCCATACAATGTGGACATGCTGCCAACATTTCACCGGGCTCTAACTCAAGTTGCGGAATCGATTCTTCACGACCAGCGTACGCATTTTTGTAACCTGGATGGAAATGAGAAATTGAACGGCGAAATGAACCAAACATAGCCCAAACAAACAAGAAAAGCCAAAGAAGAGATGAAACAGACCCGGTTAAAAGACCGTAGAGTGCAAATAGGGCATTGATACCAAAGAAAGCACCTGCTAGGCCAATAACCGCTGCTCCCAGCCAATAGACCATCGGATGTCTGTTTCGATAGGCAAGCCAATTTATCATTAATAATGCTGACAAAACTCCCAACACTGTCGTTTGAGTGGCATTGGAAAATCCTGATATGATTTGTGAAACGATTAACAAAACAATGAGGCTATCGACGAATAATATAAAGGAAATTCCTCTGTGTAATCGAAGAAATGGATTCTCAGTATTGGCAATTGAATGTGGCTTCATGCCAGCAATGACCATCTCGTCTGCTCGGCCTGCCATAGTGAATCCTACTGCTCATGGTGTTTGAGCATTGCTCGACATAGTGGAGAAGAATCCAATGGAAGAAGTCATGATGGAGACCATTCTCCCACTACACATGGGGATTCGTGATACCGATGTCAACATGCGAGGCGACAGCCTTGCAGGGCAAACGGTCTTACTCGGTGTATCAGGGGGAATCGCTGCTGTTGACACCGTTCGTTTGGCACGTGAATTACGTCGTCATGGAGCAGAAGTTCGAGTCGCTCTGACGCATTCTGCCCAAAGAATAATCACTCCACTGGCGGTTGAATGGGCCACTCAAAGAGAAGTCATTACCGATTGGGATGGAAACATGGAAATCCTCGATGAAGTCGATGGTATCTTGGTTGCTCCAGCCACTCGTGACACGATGGCGAGTTATGTTCACGGATTGCAGCATGGACCTTTGATGATGGCACTCAGTGTGGCACGAAGCCGTGATTGCCCAGTGATGATGATCCCCAGCATGCATTTGGATTTAGCCAATGACCCAGTGACTGATGATATTGTTGACGAAGTTAGAAAGCATGGTATTCATGTCTACTGGGGCGAAGAAGATGAAGGCAAGAAAAAAACTCCTCACCATGAGGAAATTGTAGCACGTTTTGCCCACCATATGAATTGTGGGAAATCAAACCGTAAGGATGTCGTTGTCACTTTAGGAGCGACTCGTTCTGCTATCGATGATATTCGTTATGTTCAGAATACCAGTTCAGGAGCAACTGGTTTTGCAATTGCAGATGATTTGTACCGGCATGGCCATGATGTGACTTGCGTTGCTGGTGTAACTTCTGTTCCAGAACTGAAATGGCTACCTTTGATACTCAAAGTACCTGAACCCAATGCAATGCTCAAAGAATTGCAAGTTTTAGCGAAGGATTCTATCGATGCCTGGATTCATACTGCTGCTGTCCTTGATTACTTGGTGGAGAAACCGGCGGAAGGGAAAATAGCCAGTCATCAAGGCACATTAAATGTCGAACTCATTGAAAGTGAGAAGCATATTGAGGTACTCAAGGAATCATGTCAAGATGCTGTGCGAATCGGATTTAAACTCGAATCGGGAATAAAGCAAAGGGACTTGATTTACCGTGCAACTGCTCAAATCGAAAAAGCAGGGATGACTGTAGTTATAGCCAACCGTCTCGAAGACCTCAGTGATAAAGACAAACCAAGGGGATACTTGGTGGATACTCTAGGAAGTCACTTTGTCTTGGAAAATACACGCAAGATGTGCGAGGCAATTCGAACCTTTGTCGAACGAGGCATCTGAGGTAACACCATGCGTCGCTTTGCAATCATTGGCCATCGTGCAATGTCCCAAGGAAAGTTGCCACTCAATGACATGGCTGGTGCTGCTGGAAGAATGGATGTGCTTGTACGTGCGTTAATGGCTGGTTTATTGACAAGCCATGGAATACGACATGATACTGAAGTCATTCTTCATTTGATGGGTGGACCGGGACCATCTCGTCGAATCAAATTTGTTGGTTCATTACTCAGGGGAGTTCATGCTGAAGAGCGAGCTGTTGGAGGACAAATCGGAAAAGTACTCAACTTACCTACGCCAGCACGGGGTCATTGGACCGAACGTTCTGCGGGTATTTTTGACAGTGGAGGCGACATTACGCATACATTGACTGAATGGAGTGATATCGAAATCGTTTGTCTCGATGCTGCTGCACCTAGACTATGGCAAGCAGATGAATCACTGCCACTGGAGGGAAATCCACATTCGAAATCTGAAGGCGAATATGGAGATTTTACTATTTCTGGCATCGATATTGGTTTTGTTCTGAGTGATGACAAACCGTTACCAGATGAAGTTCCAAAAGAATCTATGTCACTCCGGTCTCTTGGAGATACATGGATACAAGGCCACATGGCTATTGCAGTGTGCCATTTTTTGCTCGACCAAGGGGTCAGCCTCAATCTTGATCAATCGTAAAGCCAAGCCGGATAACCACCCTCGCAGGATTTTAAGGCCCATGTTAGGAGTTTGTCATCAAGAGCCAGTGGATGCGTCTGTGGCCAAACTGGTAAGCATGAAACACTGGCCTTTCCTTCTGCCACAACATCACAATCGCTTTGCGCTACTTCAGAATGGTCTATTGATGCTGCACCAATAGTAAATGTCGCCGCTTCATCCGACTCTATAGAACTGAAAGATACGGCATCTCTGTACCAACGCATACCCAAACGAGTCGTTGAAACTTCACCATTCCATTCTGGAGGAACGTTGAGATTCAACATTAATTCACCTTGTTGAAATGCTGTACGAAGTGCAGTCTTTGGGTCGTTTTCCCAAGCAGGGTGTTCAGGGATTTCTGGCCAGCGACTCAGATGCGTAGCTGACAAATCCACTACAGGACGTCGAAGATTTTTTGGCTCATTAGGAAGGACCCTGAGGGCTACTTCAATCAATTCAACAGTTGCTTTAATCGCACCTTCCATTCCCTCCGATTCGAAAGATGTGAAGGAAGAGGCGATTGCTGGCATTCCATACAAACCTGCTTCGCGTGCAGCACCCATCGTCCCGCTGTGATACGAATCCTGTGACATGTTTGGGCCAAGGTTGACACCTGATACGACAAGTCGTGGGCGAATCCCTGGAACTGCATGCTCTAAGCCACCATCAAGAGCGACAATCATTGTATCACAGGGAGTTCCTTGTAGTTCAAACAATTTTGCTTCTGCTCTCTCAGTGTCTAAGTTCCAAGTAGACACCAAGTCATCCCTTGGACGAAGTTCCATAGGTGTGCCCAAATTTATTCTCATTCCTGCGGCAGAATTATTCTCGTGAGGGGCAAAAACCACAACATGATGACCGGCTTTGTTCAAGGCTTGGATAAGTAAACGAAACCCTGGTGCTTCAATCCCATCATCATTGGTGAGTAAGAGCCAACCTTGTTGATTCGTTGCTGACATCATCACACCTCATTCTTCTCCGGTTGGCTGGTATGTTTGATTGTTCGTATTGTCCTTATCAATTCCGCCATAGATGACCAAAAGAACACCAACAACAAGAATTGTCCCACCGACCCATGTCCATTTCCCTGGGACTCCACTTCCGAAGAAAGCCCAGCCAATCAGTGAACCAAGTAATGGTTCAAGCGTGACACTCGTTGAAATGACAAGTGGTGAGATGTATTTCAAACATGTATTTAGCCCGGTATGACCGAGTAAACCAGCAATTAATGCTAGTGCTAAGAACCAAGGGAAATATTCGGCAGCTGTCCATCCGATGATTCCAAATGATGAAAACTCAGGTTCCAAAACCCATGATGCTGGAATAAGAAGAACCGATGCAAACAGTGTTACAGGGAACGCGTAAAGAAAAATTGGCATCCATTCACGGAGTACTCGGCCGCTGATGATATAGCCGACGACAAAGACTGCTCCAAAGAAAGCCAACGCATCGCCCCAAATCGTGACAGTGTGCCCACCTTGTTGATGACCCTGGTCTAGTAACGTGATCGCAGCACCAGAAAAACCAACAAATGCACCAATTATCTCAAGACGAGTTGGTTGACGGTGTCCGACGAAAAAGACTGCGAGAAGCATCATTCCTACGATAATAATTAACGGATGTGCAGTTACAAATAACAGTGAATGGGTCAATGAGGTCGCATCTAAACTGGCAACCCAAGAACCAAAATGTAAGGCTAATGCACATCCACTGCCAACAATAATGAGAACCGTATTTCGCTCAAACATTCTTGTCTTAACCGCACTCTCCTGCTGCCGCCATTGGTAGATGAATAATGGAGCGAGAACAATCGAAGTAAGTTGTAAACGCCATGAGGCACGAAGAAGAGGTGGAACCGTGTCCACATGCTGGAATAAGGCACCTGCACTGGATACACCACATACTGCAGCCACGAGTAATCCCCATACCCAAAACGGGGCCTTGGATGATTCCATAGAGTTCACACTCAGTTTTCTACTAGCACTGCGTCAACACTGTCTCCACCGATGACGCCAGCACGCTTGAACAAGAGATAGATTCCGCCACCAATCAAGACATTGAGTCCGATAAATCCACCCATTCGAGCGAAATACCACGTACGACTGTCGGGGTTACTGACCATTGTGTCAACAAAAGAGAGAATACTTGATTCTGTTCCAAAGAATGCTTCGCCGGTAAGCAGTCCTGCTGCAACCATAAAGGTACTCAGTAACAGAAGGGCACGTTGCTTTTCAGCGACCGTCGCACCATCCTTTTCTTTGATTGCTTCAATTTTCGGTCGAAGGCGTTTATCTTCCCACTTGTCGCGCGAATAACCACCGATAAGCATCGGCAAAGTGTGAGGGATATCCAGATACATTCCAAGTCCAAACGAAGTACCCATCCCAGTGCCCCATTCAACAAACATTCCAAGAAGGAATCCAAGTGCCAATAATGTCAGGTCACCTTGCCCTTCGGCAAAAATAACTGAGAATGTAGCAAAGGCGTTTGCTTGGGGTGCCATCAAATCAATGGTTCCATCAGCAAGTTGCATCGAGAGGAAAATGGCAACACCAGCACCAATAATTGCACCTGGTATGACTCCCATGATGTTTCCCTTTGAAATGTGATAAGGGCGGTTACCGATGTAAAGACTGTTTTTGTAATCTCCAATGACCGTACCTGACATCGAAATTGCTGAACCAAAGACCGTTGTTCCAACCAATCCCAAAAGCACTGCATCCTGTGTATCGAGTTGAAGAAGGTCTTGAGCATTCAAGAACACACCTAGCAGCATCAAAAGAACAATGAAAGAAGTTCCAGATACTGGTTCAATTCCAGTTTCACCCATGACACGAACCGCAATTGCACCGAGCAAAAAAGTCGTCATAATCAACACTATAGCAAATACAAGTGAGGCGAGGAAAGAGAAACCGCCCAAAACGAAAATGACAATCATCGCAAGGAATGTGATGCCCATGAAGATTGGAATATGCTTGAGAGGCCATTCATACCATCCTTTACCTTCCATGTATTCCTGACTTCCTTCTCCTTTGAATGCAGCACCGATATCACCAAAGATATTGACGAATGTTTTCCACATTTTTGCCAAACCAAACATTCCACCACCAACAATTGAACCAATGGCAATTATTCGTACTGATTTGCCGAAAGCGATCATTTGTAATGACGCGGAACCACCTGCTGCATAGTCTTGAATTGGAACACTTGCTTGCAATGTCGCGTCATAAATTGGGAAATTGAAGTAGACGACCAAGGGTACTAAGAAGAACCAACCGACGAGTGTTCCAAGATTAACAAGGAATGCAACTCGAGTTTTCATAAACCATCCAATAGCAAACATCGAGGGAGTGAGTGCAACACCGATGTAAGTATAGGCGAATGGATTCCAAGCGGTATCAGCAGACCAATGGGTGTAATTGAGTGATACACCATCTTCAATTCCGCTTGGTTGGTGTATTTTTCCATGTGAGTAAAAGGTTGCAAGCCCATAGTCTCCAATGTGACCTGACTCTGCCAAGAAGTCAAGAAGAGCCATTTTCTTGCCATCAATCCATACCAGTGGATATTCAATGATGAATAAGGCACCCATGGTGATGGCTGTCCACCATCCGATAGTTTTCAGTGATGAACGAGCATGTTCAACGGCACCAGTATTCACATCTGAAGCGATATCAAGCATCTTGAGAGTCGCTTCAAAACCAGGCAATGGCAAGGGGTCTTCAACCAACCATACCCGCCTGAAGATGATGAAATACATGATTCCGAGGAATCCTGCAAACATACTTGCGACAATCCCGACAAAAGCCAGATTAAACGTATCTGCATTGGTAATCAGTGGACCATCGGCTAAGAAATAGCGCGGGTCGGATGCCAAAAGGAAAATTGCTGGGAAGGTGAAAATAAAACCCGTAGAAGCATGTGTTGCACCGGTTGTAGCAGAGGTTGCAATATTGACTTCAGAAGGTGACCATTTGAGAGCCATACCTAGAAGATAGGCGATATACCAAGCAGCTGAGATTGCCAATCCTAATTTGAGGCCGATATAAGCGGTGACACCAGAAAATATTGCACCAATCGCAATACCATAGATGACCTTAGGTGTACTCCAATGGGATACTTCAAATGATTCTTTGACATTTTTCTCTTCTAAATATTGTTCTAGTACCCCAGTGTTGAGGTTGTTGTACATGTCATCATCTAGCCAAGTGAGAGTACCCTCTTCAATCGCTTTCAAACCCTGAGGAGTTACTGGTTGACGGTATGCAGATTTTTCGACACCCATTGATTTCACCCCCGGATACGCTACGCGTACATCCTAAGGTAGAGCAATCCGTTTGAATAGGTTGCTATTGTTTTTGGTTGTTTCAACTAAGGTTCAAGATTAAAGATTATTCTCGAGATGAACTGCTGTTAATCCGAACAGCGGGTAAACCGCCCCATACTTCTCCGGCTGGAATAGTTCGATATTTTGGAATCAAAGCATTGGTAGCGACAACTGCATTCTCTTCGACGGTTACGCCAGGCTGAACAGTAGCCCCTGAACCAACCAGTGAACCAGCCTTCAAATGAATCGGGGCAAACACCATCTGGCCTTTTTCGACCAAATGGCCATTAAATGTAGCACTGCCACCAATCACACAATTGTCATCGATTCTGATAAGGCTAGGATCGTTTAATCGAAAGGTGTTAATTTGGGTATTCTTGCCAATTTTCGCCCCGCATACTCGGAAATATATATTTGAAAAAAATGAGGGGACGAAGTGCTGAAGGCAAGGTTGTGTCGAACGCAAAATCTGTCCACAGAATGCCCAACGTAATGTCTTGACTGATGCCAATGGAACAACTGTTTTCTCTTTTATTCGAAGATGGAGAATAAATTGCAATACCGCCGAAAAAGTCAGAAGACATAATGTATAGACAATAAAGGAACTTGAAATGACAAGACCTGTTACAAGAGCCTGTGCCCATTCGTGTTCAAAAGAAATCAAACCATTCGCCCAATGATAATAAATAATCGTAGGCGCAATAGGGACTCCCCAAACAATCACCATGACAAAAATCACTACAAAAGAGCCTACTGTCTGTAACAATTGAAATGACTTCATATCTATTGCTCGGTAGTTCACTACATAATCTTAATTCAACGAGATTGTCAGTGATATGATTCAATCTGCGTATCATTCGATGTTTGTTTGCTCAGGTGATATAGCACCCTTGGCTCGTGCGATACGGTCTTCCTCAGCAGCAACACGTATTCCTTCTTCGAGGTCGACCTTGCTTGTGAGGTATGTTCCGACAAGGATTACAATGGTGATGGTCAAAATCGCCACACGGCTATCAAAGGCAGTACTTGTAATACCATAGAGGAAGGTACCAATCATAGCTGCAGACTTGCCCAGGAATCCAAAGAATCCAAAGAACTCAGATGTCCGTGTCTCAGGAATAAGCAGTGTGAACATAGAACGGGCCTGTGCACCGGCTGCGCCCATTGCAACACCAACAAACAGGCCGAGGATGATCCATTGCAGTGAAACTGAAATTCCGAATGGAGCCCATACCTTGTCACGCATAAAGTCTGCATAGCCGTCAACCGGACCACCTTGGTCCACCATGGTCGGGTGTTGGGCACCAACTTCTGCTTGGCCATCTTGTGGACCGTCAACAAAGAGAATTGAGAATCGGTGGTCTTCAGCACCTTCGAAACCAGCCACGATTTCCGCAGCATCGTCTGCGTTAATGGTCTTAGCTAAATCTTCATCAGCGGATGCTTTGTCAGCCAACATAGAACCGCCAAACAGTCCAATCATTACAACAAATATGATGAGAACAGCACCTTTGAAGCCCATTTCCATACCCTGTATGTAAACCATAGCGCCACCGAGTAAACCAAGCATCACAATAATGAATAGGCACACGAGGAGACCGGTTCCAATGGTACTCGCACCAGCATCCTCTGCGCTGTAATCTGGCGTAGGGAAGTTTTCTTGGAAGGCGTCGCGGAATACTTTATCTCCTTCGGAGGACTCTCCAATCCATCCCTCATAGCCACGATCATAGAGAGTAGTCAAGGTGTAATTTTGAGTGGCATTGTCCCATTCAAAGGTAAAGTCGTAGTCGGAGTCGACTGCCTCGACATCAGACTCAAGTTCGAGTGGAGCGAAACCTGCTGCAACAACTGCTACACCGCAGTAAATCAACAGCGAAAGCATAAGCGCAAATTTGGTGCCCTTGACGTTCGCTAATTTACCAAAGAGAATTGTCATTGGGATGGCTACTACGTTGACTGTGAGCAAGAGCATGATGTTCATGCTTGGGTCAAGACGCAACACAGATTCACCAAATGCGCTAGCCATACTTGCGATGGTGTTGACACCGTCGTAAAACAAGAGGTAGGCAGCTAGGAAGAGAGCTAAAACTTTAAATTTCTTAATTTCCTTGAAGGTCTGGAGCACTTGTCCATACGACATCTTTGTTGCGTGAACAAGACCTTGCCATTCCATATTGGACGGAATCTCTGGCTCAGGCGTCCACTTAAACATGAGCATACCAAAGCCCCACCACCATAGGGAGGAGGTGACGAAGATTGCAGCGAGTTTGAAGTTCGTATCCCAATCAAGCGGCCCCTTCAATATGATGAGATGGAAAATGAGCAACAATGAACCGCCCATGAAGCCGTAGGCATACCCGCGGCTCGAAACGTGATCCATACATCGCTTTTCAGCCAAATATGGCATGAAAGAGTAGTAAATGACGTTACCACCTGTGAATCCAACGGTGCCAATGGCGAACATAACGGCGAGAATGATGTAACCCTGTGAACCAAAATACGGGGCAGCACCCATTAGCGCAGTAAAAATAACACCTACGACAGTGTACCATTTCAGAAGTTTCTTTTTGATCGGCATGCGATCAGCGATGACACCCAAAGCAGGTGCTGTAAATACAACAAGCAACATCGAACCAGTGAGGATAAACGCATAGAAGGCGTCACCAGATTGTGTTCCTGTTGCCTTATTATACAGACTCGCCATTAACGCTGGTGCGATGACCGTCATTACCGTAAGTGCGTAAGCTTGGTTGGCCCAATCGTACCAGTACCAACCTCGGAGTGCTCTCTTATCAGCGTCAGGCATGGCCTTGAGGGAGGCATCAACAGAGAATGTTGAGTCTTGTGATGCGGTTTCTGTGGCGGTCATACTCTGCCAAGAACCCACTTGGCTTATGAATACATTACCGGTCAAATGTTCAAATTGTGAGATTCACAATTTGTTTGAAAGGAGTCACTTCATCTTTCGATTTTGTAACGACCAAGCGCTTCCATCCAAAGAATTTCTTGTCCGGAAGCAACTTCGATGTCTGAGTCAAGTGGAAGAATCATCATGGAATGGTCCTTCATGTTCATTGCATGTACGTCTTCACCTTCAATGTGAGTTACAATTGCCTTGCCCTTCTCAATCATTGGGACATTGATACTATCGGTGACTGAGCCCACATGTGAGATTTTCTTTGAAGAGAACAAAGAGACCAGTTCAATACGTGCTTTAGCAGAACCGTGCTTCCCGGGTTTTGAAGTAGAAATACTCAAAATTTTGTAGGCATGATCATCGACAACGCAAAAACGCCCGACTTTCAAAGTTCGAATTTCAACACGGTCTGTTCCTGGCATAGAATCCCTCTGTTTCTACTGCCAAGGTGCTGGCTTATCACCCTTCGCTCCTTTTTCGTTCAGATTTAGAGTTCCCTGACATCGAAGCGTTGACCTGATTGCTCCATGGAATGGTTGAGTATGAGTGGACATAATTGCAAAGCCACATCTTCAGATTGTGCGAGTTGACCTGATGTGTGCAACGATACAAAATCTGAATGTCGGGGGAAAAGTTCAGGTTGAACGGAACGTATAGTGAGTTGCATGTCGGTATCTACTATTCCAGGGGCAATAGAAATGGCGCTGATATTGAGTGCTACCCCCTCGAGTGCGATACAACGTGCCCACATATCCAAACCGGCTTTTGCGACGCAATAAGCAGACCATGATTCTACTGGGTTCAATGAAGCACCGCTCGAAATAGTCGTGATTCTTGTCTGTAATGTACCACCCATGTGTTTCATGAGTCGTTGCGTCAAATCCTGAACTCCAATCAAATTCACTTGAATGGATTCCGACCATAATGAAATTGAAACTTGATTCAATGGTTGTACTGGCTCGATGGTACCAGCATTGTGAACCAAGCCTGCAATCCATGGAAACAGATTATAAATTTGAGTAGCGGCTGAGGCAATATTTTTGGGATTAGATAAATCACATGCCAAAGCCATTGATTTAGGATGGAGTAATGAAAGTTCTGTCGCAATTTGTTCCAGTTCCTTTGAGGCACGTGCAAGAGCGATGACAGGATAACCGTGCTTGGCAATTTCTTGAGCAATAGCTCTGCCAATTCCCTTGGAGGCCCCAGTCACAATGTACGGTCCTTGAGCCATACCACTAACGAGGTGAGAGGGCTTTTCATTGTACTCTTTCTACACCAAGCACTCTATGCCAAATCAGCCAATGCGATTCAAAGTTCTTCTTTAGGAGTGCGGATGAGTACCGCTGCTCCAAGAAGTGAAAGCACGCTGATGACCATCGAAAATCCAGGGGTTGAAGAATTTGAACTTGGTGTGTTTAGTAAATTGACGGTGACGATTGTCGTTGCTGTATTTGTACCATCGGTCCAAGTGATAACCGCATTGATTGTTTCATTGACATCAGGTGCAAGAGTAATCATTGCTCCGGCCACGACTTGACCAACGATAGGGCCAACAGTAATTTCGTTGACTGTCAATACAATCGGGTCGTTATCAGGGTCTTCACAGACGGCAATGACATAATAACTTCCAGATGGAATAGTAATGATTGGAGAAATCCCCGTCCCAGCACCAGGGACTGAAGATGTACCAATAACCAATGTTGAGATTATTGCTTCACCGGAAAAGTCGATTGGAATACCATCTATTTCAAGCGTGTAATAAATTGAACATACTGGCAATTGATTAGTTGGAGTATCTGTCACATCATATGGATTTGTACCACGTAGTATCTCTACTAAATCATCAAATCCATCGTCATCATCATCGTCATCAAGTTGGTCACAGATTCCATCATTGTCAAAATCTGCTGGGACAGAAGTCGGGTTTTGGAAATCTGAATTACAATCAATCTCTACACTGTCATCCCATCCATCAAGATCTGAATCTGAGCAACCATCCACTTGGACAATGCTTGAATATGGCGTGTCTGGACATTGATCGTTTTTGTCATAAACACCATCAGAATCCTTGTCTGAAATGGAATTTTGATCCCAACATAAGTTTGAATTAAAGGCCAATCCATTCACACTATCTAACAAATCACCAGCAGCATACAAAGAAACTGAGAAGCAAGCGTTTGTAGAATCATCTAAGTCATTGAAATCTAAGTACAATTGTTCAACTGAATCTGAACCTTCGACCCATGTGAAATCACTCGAAACCATGTGAACTGGTGCAGTGGCTGCCGCTGAGGCATCCATGACGTTCCAACCAAGGGAATAACTTTGTCCAGCATCCAATTGCGCCATTGTAATCAAAATACGAGCCCATCCCTCTGGTTTGACTATTTTACTCGCTGTGATGGTCGCATCATCTTGATTCCCAATCTCGGGTAAAACAGTGATGACATCACTGGTATGGTTCGCCATCAACATCGAATCGACCATACGAGTCAAAGTGCATTCAACGAAATATTCACCTTCGGCCGGTGAAGTGAAAACTGAGTTGAGAGTGTTAATTTGAGCCGGCCGATGATTCCAAAGCGATGAGGTTGTATCCAAAACAGTAAGCGTTGCTAAATCTATGAATTTGCATTCTTCTTCATAGGTTAGAATGAATTCGTTACGGTGGTCTAATTCCCAGAGCATGTCAATATTCAAGTTCATATTCAGTAAGATTTGATTGGATTGATATAACATATTAGATGATGCTACTTCGCCACCAAGCGTGAAATAATTGCTTTCATCTTGTGAATTACTGAGTTCGACGCCTTGAATTCTAAGGAGAGATTCAAACGTCATTGAGGCATTTTCCATCCACCATGAGACACTATTTGCGTAGTCTCCGCAACACATTGGAACATGAATTGTAATAATTTCAGTATGGGTTGAACTTGTTGGGGTGAAATCTACTGAGCCAGATGTAAGGCTTTCAACAATATTTTGTCCATATGACCAAGGTCTTACATCGCAAAAGGTTGTAAACACTTCATTCTCATAATCTGTCGCCAATTTACACAACTCATATTCAACGGTATAAGTTGTACCAGGGTACATGTCTGTAGTCAGTATACTGAGTTCAATGGTGGAGTCATATGGGTAAAATATTGCATCTGTTGTAGTTATCTGTCCTTCATTAGTTGTGTAGTTGACATCGAGAACCGTAAACGAGCCACCAGTATGTGAACCCATCAATTTATTATCAAAATCACGAGTCAAAGTACATTCAGAATGAAAATCACCAGCAGCAGGAGGTTGGTGCCACATGTTAACATCTGGTCTACCGTTGTGATTCCAATTTCCTGAATTGGTGTCCACTACAATTCCCGTCGAATTAATTAGGTCGCATGAGACCGTATAGGAGAGTACAAATCTATTGTTGTGGTCAAAAAACCAATTAGTCTTGGTCAGTGAATCCATTCCAATTAGAATGGTATTTCGTTCATATGTGATTGATTCACTAACCACTTCTCCGCCGAGGATAAATGAGTCTACTAATTCCGTTACCAAAGTGACATTGTATGCCTTCAAAGAAATTTCAAAGTTAAGGGAGTTATTGGCGAGTGAATCTACACTGAGAGTCCCAAAATTAGGATACGATTCTACGTCATCTCCGCAGCACCCAGGAATGGGTACAGTAATTTGTTCCGAATGACTCGATGATGTGGGTGTGAAAACTACTTCACCTGTGACTTCGATAACTTCTGATTCATCGATGTTAGTCGTGGCAGGGTCATCCGATAGACCGTATCGTACATCACTTCCACACGTAAAGACATATCCAGGTGCCCAGTATGCATACGAATCGCACATGGTATAGACAATAGTGTATTCAGTTCCAATAAACAAATTATCAGCATCAACGGTCAATGTAACTGTACTATTATGTTCATAATAGTCAGAATCTGTAGCACCGGCAAGCGATTCGAAACCAGTATAGTTGGCCTCTAATACAGTGAAAACAGAACCAGTTTGACTGCCCATTACAATTCCGTCAAAGTCTCTAATCAAGGAACAATGTGGCCTATAGTCGCCTAAAACAGTGGCTTCAAGAGAGAAATATGGATCTACTATTTCCTCATCACCGGTCCATGATAAAAGAGTTATATCATTAGAATCATCATTTGCATCTAACAGGGAACAATTCACAGTATAAGATAGAATATAATAATTATTGAATCCTAAATCGAAGGAAGCATGAATATCATAATCCATTCCGAGAAGAATATCTTCATTCGAGACTCCAAGATTTATGCTTTGGATTTCGCTACCTAAAACAAAGGCATTACTGTAGAAAGAAGATATAATGATGTTTTGGGATGTGATGCTGACCAAAAACATCATCGTACCGTTTGAAAAAGCGTCCAAGGCTGATAATCCAGGGTCTTCAATGGAGATTACAGTAGAAGCAAACAAATTACCGGAACCAATATCTATTGAACTTGAGACTTGGTCAATCTGTTCACTACAATAAAAATCCATCGAGTTAGTATCGTCATCCCAAGATCCAGTTGCTCGGCAGAGCGTGTATTCCAATGAATATTCTGTATCTTGATCTAAATATAGCGAAGTCACAGCTAAAGTCATGTTTGTTCCACGGTCGTAGTAATCACTCAATACATTGACACCAAGTGTTTCACTTCCAGTCGCACGTGCTGATTCTGCTTCAACATTTGGAGATTGTGAAAAACCAATCAAAATTGAAGTTAATAATAGGCAGACAAGAAGCAGGCTTTGGGAACGAACAGTGTAATCTCTGGAAGTGCGCATACTCGGCCTAGTTCAATCAGTATAATAAATATACTTCATTTCAATCCCAAGGTCTCAACAATGGTTCAAGGTTATAAATCGCATCGTTAATTTCTTGACGGATAAGATTCACTTCAATTCGTCCAAGTTGCTGTTCTAATTTTCGAATCAGTTTCCTACATCGTAATGAATTCTTACCAGACATCGAAAAGACAGCTAATAAGAAACGATTTGCGCGACGTTGTTGTTCTTCATCTGCCACCGCATCAATCATTGCATGTTCACCGAGAAGTTCAAGCACTCGGATTTGATTGGGATGAATGAATCGGGCCGTGGTTATTTGTTCTTCCATACCGATGTGTATAGCGCCTTTTAGTCCAGGTGAGAGGTTTTCAAATCCTTCAGGAAATGCATGGCTGATCACTTTCGGCATGAGGTCATGACCGACCAAACGCGAACGCATATCCTTTAACATCGAATTCATTCCAAACATATTGAGGGCAACGAATATTGGTAGTGATACTAATTCCACGTAGGCGCGAATAGCAACTCGACCAAGTAAACGAACCCACATTCGTCGTAAAATCATCTTGAAGACGGTAGCACTCGCAAGGATTCTCAATTTCTTAAGAGCTTTACGAATCAGCATGCCAACTTTACCGATTTTTGCCAAAGGGTCAATTCCAAACATTGTACCATGGAACCCAGGAGCACCTAAAGCTGCATGAATAAGCCAATGTGGAATTGAATTTTCAAGTTCTACCTCCTCGAGTTCATCTTGAGGGATGTCAAGTATCTTCGCCATTCGTGCAGCAGTACCTAATGAATCCCGATAGAGGAATATCAATTCGAAGGCCGTTGTCAAACTGGTGATGAGTGTTATGATGATGATGAAAACCCAGCCACTCAAACCTTCTGCGCCTTCCAAATCCTTGATGTAAAGGGCCGTTGCTACGACAATGAAGCCTGAAATCAATCCGGCAAGTCCCGCTCTAATTATGGCAAGTCGAGACAAAGCATCCAAGCGCTTGTCCGCCTCTATTCGATTGGCAATCGGTTGTTCTTCAGAAGTGACAACGGTTGAAAGAAACCGTCCAATTGCCCAAAATTGTAATGTATCTTTGAGACTCAAATATCCACCTTCAGTATGAAAAGAAACCTTGACCTGTTTTACGACCTAATTTACCTTCACTAACCATTTGAATGAGAAGTGGAGCAGGTGCGTATTTATCGTCGCCCATGCCCTCGTGTAAGACATTCATAATGTGGAGTACAGTATCCAATCCAATAAGGTCACAAAGGGCCAATGGACCAATCGGATGGTTCATTCCAAGTTTCATAATTCCATCAATCGCATCAGGTTGGGCAACGCCTTCCTGAAGAGTCAATATTGCTTCATTGAGCATTGGACAGAGAATACGGTTCGATACAAATCCGGGGGAATCGTTGCATGACAAAGCAATTTTACCCATCTGTTCCGATGCTTGAATCACCGCTGAATTAGTTTCCTCACTGGTTTCTTTTCCATTGATAATTTCAACCAACTTCATGATCGGAACCGGATTCATGAAGTGCATTCCAATTACTTTGTCGGGGCGATTCGTTGCCTCTGCAATTGTTGTGATGGATATCGATGATGTGTTTGATGCAAGAATCGTCTCTGGCTTACACATGTTATCAAGTTCTTGAAAAATACTGACTTTAAGGTCAAGGATTTCGGGGACTGCCTCAATGACAAGGTCACAATCCGCACATACTGTTCGGTCGATGGAAAGAGTAATCCGGGCGCGGGACGCATCAGCATCTTGTTGTGTCATACGTTCTTTCGAAACAAGTTTAGCAAGAGATTTCTCGATGGCAGCAATACCTCTATCGACATATTCCTGTTTGATATCAATCATAGTGACGTTATAACCAGCACAAGCAGCAACCTGTGTAATTCCATTTCCCATTTGTCCGGCTCCGAGAACTGCTATTTTGGCGATACTCATTTGACCCACTTACCCATGCCAATCCGAATCAATTCATGAACTTGCCCAATGCACAACTTATTTTTCAAAGCCAATAGGCTGAACAGGTTTGTTAGAGGTAGCCCGACTCGGAGGTGTTGTTCTGAAGTTGAAATCAATTAGAAATGTATGAAGAACAATACTTCAAGGGCTACCGCTGTAAGAATTAGGTATTAGAGGTAGCCCGACTCGGAGGTGTTGTTCTGAAGTTGAAATCAATTGGAAGTGAATGAAGAACAATACTTCAAGGGCTACCGCTGTAAGAATTAGGTATTAGAGGTAGCCCGACTCGGATTTGAACCGAGGTCAACGGGACCAAAACCCGTTATGATG
>Ga0114997_10000184_pt1 | contig 48194 bp, 39 predicted proteins | sample ArcticOcean_MG_C_2_FD_87045 | JGI IMG/M metagenome (GOLD analysis project Ga0114997, IMG submission 87045) | Marine microbial communities from western Arctic Ocean - ArcticOcean_MG_CB4_136 | ecosystem: Environmental > Aquatic > Marine > Oceanic | place: Arctic Ocean: Canada Basin | collected... | reverse complement strand
CGTGAGGGTTTGGTGGCGCGGGGGCGTCGTCGGGCGGAGGAGTTGGGTGGGGTGGCGTCGTCGGCGCGTATACGCGAGGTGCTGCAACCCCTACTCAACGGAGCGAGTGGGACATGACGGTGGCGATTACGTTCGTGACACCTCGGTATGGCGCCGAAATCTTTGGCGGGGCGGAGGCGGGTGCTCGCCTTCTGGCTACCCGCCTCGCGGCCGAGGGGCGAAGTGTGTCGGTGATCACGTCGTGCGCAACCTCGATGCAGACATGGGCTGACGATCTCCCTGCCGGCACGACAGTCGAAGAGGGCGTGAGCGTCACGAGGTGTGCGGTCGACCAGTCGCGGGCGACCGATTTCGATCGGCTCTCTGATCAAGTGCTCCCGCGGGCGTCTGCGGTTTCCTTGGCTGTAAGTGAAGAGTGGATCGCAGCGCAGGGCCCGACGAGCACGTCACTGATCGATGCCGTTGCGGCCGTGAACGAGGGCGTCCTGGTGTTCTACCCGTACCTGTATCACCCGACGGTGCAGGGCCGCAGGGTCGCTCAGGTACCGACGATTCTGTATCCGGCTGCCCATCGCGAGGCGCCTCTGGCTCTCCCGATTTTTGACGAGGTGTTTGGTTCAGTCAACGGGTTGGCGCTGCACGCACGGGCCGAACAGGCGTTGGTTGAAGAGCGATTCCCCATCACTCGCAATCTCGCGCAGGCGCTTGTCGGGCTGCCAGTCGAGATGGCGGCCGAAGCCGATGCGGAGGCCGCCCGCGCCGCGCTCGGACTTGGATTTGAACCATTCGTCTTATGCCTTGGTCGAGTCGACAGAGGGAAAGGCACCCACGACCTGGTGGAGCGATTTGCCGCGTTCCGTGAACGCCGTGGCGGCGGTCGACTTGTGCTCGCGGGCCCAGTGGCCGAAGCCGTGCCGAAGACGGCCGGTGTCGAGTGCCTTGGCCCAATTCCCGATGAGCACAAGTTTGGCCTGCTCGCCGCGGCCGATGTCTTGGTGAATCCGTCGTTCCACGAGTCCTTCTCAATCGTCATGCTCGAGGCATGGCTCGCGGGCACGCCCGTGCTGGTCAACGGCTGGTGCGCGCCGATGGTCGAACACTGCGAACAGTCCGGTGGCGGCCTCTGGTACACCGGCGTCAGCGACTTCGAAATGGCTCTCGGACGGCTGCTTGACGACCCGACCGCACGCGACAAGTTGGGTCGAGCCGGGGAGGCGTATGTGTCGGAGCGCTACTCATGGTCGGCTGTACGCGGTCGCCTCGATGGGCTGATCGGTCGGGTTAGTTGAGCTCTTCGATCACGTCACCGGGCGGCACGCGTCGTTCGGGACGACTCACCCGCACCACGAGGTCGGCGAGTAGACCGACCACCAGGAGCTGGAGAAGCGCAAAGCCGAGGAGCAGGGTGTTGGCGGCGGGCCGGAAGTCCTTGTCGACCAGGTCGTACCCCAGCTTGCCAACGAACACGAAACCAACCAGCGACGCGATGGGCAGCACGACTCGGAGCGGGTCGTAGCTGAGGATCATGCGAATGACCTGGAGTGCGTAGCGGCGAGTGTCGGCCAGCCAATGGAACTTCGATTCCCCGGCTCGGGTCAGATACTCGATCGGCGTGTATTCGACCGAGTAGCCGTTCATAAGGAACGCCATTGTGATCGTGGTGACACACGAGAACCCAGCGGGTAGCTGATGGGTGTATTGCAGCGCGACATCTCGTCGGAACGCCCGGAAGCCGCTGTTGAGGTCGGGGATGTCGGTCTTCGTGAGGTATGACGCAAGCCGGCGAATGATCCACTTGGCCGGGACCCGGAAGAGCTTCAGCGTGCCCTGTTCACTCGTGCGGGCGCCAACGATGTGATCGTTGGTGCCGAGCTTCTCGACGAGTTGGGGGATCTCATGGTTGGGGTAACTCATGTCGGCGTCGGACCACACGACAATCCGGCCGTGGGCGGCCTCGGTGCCGATACGACGGGCGGTGCCCGCGCCACGATTTCGACCGGAGCGAAGGACACGGACATTGGGGCGGCCGCGGGCGATCTCAACGGAGCCGTCCGTCGACCCGTCGTCCACGACGAGGAGCTCCCATGAGTAAGGTGAGGCCTCCATGGAGCTGTTGATTCGGTCGAGTTCGTCGGCGAGATGGCCGACCTCGTTGTGAACGGGCAGAACGATGCTTACGTCGAGCGTGTGATCGTCAAGCGGCGAGTCGGTGGCTGGCACGGATTGAGCCTAGGCGTGCGACGGTTGCCCCTGTGGATCCTGCTCGGGTTGATTTTGCTCCAACCCACGCCCCATCGATTGAGCCAAACGGTGGCCGGAGATCTCGGCGACTCCATGTTTCTCACGTGGACACTCTCGTGGGGGGCGCGGGCGCTGAGTAGCGATCCCAGTTCGGCGTTCGATGCGAATATCTTCCATCCCGAGTCCGAGACGCTGGCGTTGTCGGATCCAATGCTTTCGCTTGCCCCGATCTACGGCGTGATCGAGTGGTTCACCGGCGATTCGATCGTCGCGCTGAACCTGCTGATGTTCGGGCTCTTCGTCGGGGCATTGGCTGCGGCCCACGCCCTCGCCATGCGTCTGTTCGGGCGAGGTGATGTCGCCCTCGTGGTGGCCGTGGTCGCCTGCTGCAACAGCTACGTGTTCGGGCAGCAGAACCATCCCCAGCTGCAAACGTTTGGGTTCCTCTCGTTGTGCTTCCTCTTGTTGCTGCGAGCGGTCGAACATCGACGGGTTCGAGATGGAGTTTGGCTGGGTCTGTCGATAGCGGCGATGACCCTGGCGACCGTCTACTACGGCCTCATCTGGGTCGTGTCTGCCATCGTCGTGGTGGCGGTGCTATGGCTACGACGTTCGCTTCCCTCGGTCCGCTCGCTCATCCGGCCGGGAGTCGCGGCCGTGCTAACTGCCGGTGTGTTCCTAGCGCCCGTTGCCCGCATTTATCAGTCGGTGGACGAGCGCAATGGGCTCGCCCGGGGTTATGAACCGGACAACTCTCTGCTCATGCGGGATCTGATTACCCCGCAGCACGACAACTGGTTGTGGGGGTCGTCTCTCGACGGCATCAACTCCGCCAGCGCCCCGGGTGAACATTCGTACTTCCCTGGCTTTCTGGTTCTTTTGCTGGTCATGGTTGGTGTGGCCGTCGCGGCGGTTCTGCTCCGACGTGGCGCCGCCGTCACCCGCACGGGGGTTCGTCTCGACGAACTCGTCGCGATCGTCAGTGCGGGCGTGGTGGCCGGCGTGCTGGCGCTGGGCCCGTCACCGTGGGGGCTCAAGGGTCCGTTTCGGGTGCTGCATCGTTTCCTGCCAGGGTTCGATGGCATTCGTGTCACCTCGCGATTCGCGGTGATCGCCTTTGTGGGCGGTGCGCTACTCGTCGGCCTTGCGGTGCAATACCTGTCCGAGCACACGTCGCCGCGGCTGCGCCAATGGATCGCTCCGCTGGTTGTAGTGGTCGTGCTTGCCGAGGTGGGGGGACCAATGGGACGAGTTGAGGTACCGGAGGGTGACCGCCTACTCGTCTACGAGGCCATTGCCGACCGCGACGCCGGTGTGGTGCTTGAGTTGCCGATCTACGCGCCGCCCGATGGTGTCCGTTGGGCGTTTGTCGAGGCGCCACGGATGTACCACGCCACCACCGACTGGAACCCTCGGGTGAACGGCTATTCCGGGAGCGTGCCACGAGACTTCACGGCGAACGCCCACGTGCTCGACAGCTTCCCCTCGGCCGATGCATGGCTGCTTATTACTGACCTCGATGTTCGTTACGTGATCCTGCACGGAGGGGTTGAACAGGGGTTCGAAGCCTTCGACCAATCCACGCTGAGCAACGTGGTTGCCGCGGCGACGGCGTCCGGTTTTCGGGCCACGGCGCATGGTGAAGACTGGCTTCTCGAGCGTTCGGCCTGACCAACTTTGTCAGAAACTTTCGCGTATGTTGTTCAGGCGCGGGCAGTTTGAACCGATGGGTCACCCATGGGTCAAAGGGTACTTGGAGCGCTATCAGCGCTAGCGCTTGTGGCAACACTTGCGGCCGCAGTACCAGCATTGGCAGCTTCCTCCGCATACGAAAAGGATTGGGCCCTTCTTCTCGACGGCTGGAATCGAAGCTCATCGCCGGTCATCGCGGATATCGACGCGGATGGCGAGAACGAGATCGTGTTCGGCCATCAGGACGGCCGCCTACGCGCCTACGAGGGCGACGGCACGCTGAAATGGTCAACTCCCGCTGTGCCCAGCCTCAACGCTCGCTGCAACGCCCAAACAACCGCCTCCGCGATCGACTCGAGTCCGGCGGTCGCCGACATTGACGAGGACGTCACCCCGGAGATCATCATCGGCGTTGGGTCGACATGGGCCGAATACCAGAACGGTGGGGTCATCGTTTTCGACGGCAAGACGGGTGCCAAAGAGTGGGGCACCGCGATCGGGCGCGATAGCGGCGATATCTGGGAGAGCAGCCCCAACCTCGATGGCTGGTGTGAAGGCGTGTTCGCGACCCCGGCTATTGGTGACGTCGACGGTGACGGCCACTTCGACGTCGTGTTCGCGGCCTGGGATTTCTACATCTGGGCCGTCGATCGTTTCGGCACGCCGCTCAGTGGGTTCCCGTTCAACAATGACGACACGGTCTGGTCTTCGCCCGCGCTTTACGACATCGACAACGATGGCGACATGGAGATCTTCGTCGGCGGTGACACCACGCCCGGTGGCTACTACGACCATCTCGCGGCGTCTTCCGCGCCCTCGACTGGACACCGAATGGTGTCGTGAACCTGTGGAACGCCGAGGCCAACGAGGTCTTTCATTCGTCACCCGCCATCGGGGACATCAACGGTGACGGTCATCCGGAAGCAGTTGTGGGCACTGGCTCGAACTGGTTCGAGGAGTGTGGCAAAGGGCATTTCCAGTGCACCGGCAACGACGGGTCGGATCTCAACAAGGTGTTCGCCTTCGATCTCTACGACGGTTCGACCGTTCCCGGCTTCCCGGTCAGTGCGGGTGACACGGTGATTGGATCGCCGGCCCTTGGCGATCTCGACGGCGACGGCCAACTCGAAGTGGTGATTGGTTCCGCTGATCACTACGTCTACGCATGGAACGGCGACGGCACGCTCGACTGGCGTACTGCTCCGGTATTCGATCATCTTGGGACCGGCCGGATGAACGGTTCGCCGATCATTGCGGACCTCGACGGTGATGGCGATCAGGACGTTGCGATTGGCGGTGACAAAGGGCTTGCTTTGCTCGACGGTCGCGGTGGCACGGACCTGCAATTGGGGCTGCATTGGTCAGACAAGATGTCGGTCTGGTCCCATGAGGCCGCACCCGCGGCCGGCGTGATCAACGGAGAGCGCCATCTGGTCTTCACCAGCTTCTATACCCCAGGCTTCATCACCCGGCTCGCGGCGTATGTCCTTCCTGACAGCAACGCCGAAGATGCGTGGCACATGCTTCGACGGGACGCGACTCGGGCTGGCCATGCCGGGAACGTCGACGGTGCCACCTGTGGCTTCTCGAGTACCGGCAAGTTCTGCGACGTGTTCGAAAGTGCGTACTTCTCCGACGCCGTCGACTGGATGGTGGACGAGAACATCACTACCGGTGTGTCCAACTTCATCTTTGGACCGGGCCAGAACCTGTCCCGAGCACAGATGGTGCCCTTCCTCTGGCGCGAGGCTGGAGAGCCTGCAGATAATCCTGACCACGGTTTCTCTGATGTTCCCGCCGGGGCGTATTACGACGAGGCCGTGAAGTGGGCGAAGGTGCTCGGGATCACCACGGGTACCTCACCGACCACCTTCTCGCCCGCCCAGTTCGTGACCCGTGGACAACTGGTAACGCTGCTTTGGCGGCGCGATGGTGAACCGTCTACCGCTTCGGCCTCATTCACAGATGTGCCCGCTGCCCGCTACTTCACGCGTGCGGTCGACTGGGCAAAGGCGATGGGTATCACCACCGGTACGTCACCTACACAGTTCTCTCCGTCCGACCCAGTCACACGCGGTCAAGCCGCCGCGTTCCTCTTCCGGACTAGTCAGGTCGCGCTGGCTGCCGCGTCGTAGACGGGCATCATTTCTTCGGCGACGACGGGCCATGTGTGGCGTGTTAGTCGCTCCATGAGTGCGAGCCCGGGCGGAGTTGGTTGCTCCATGGCAGCAACGAGTCGTTCGATAAAGTCGGCGGAGTCATCGGGTTGAACCAGGTCGATGTCGTGGCCGACGAGCTCAGGAAGCGCGCCGACCGCCGTGGCCACCACGGGTGTGCCGATTGAGAGGGCCTCAAGCGGCGGAAGACCGAATCCCTCGTAGGCGGAGGGAAAGGCGAGCACCGTCGCGCCGCGTAGGAGGCTGGCCCGCTCCTCATCGGAGAACTGAGTGAGACGAACAATCCGGTCGCCGTGGTCGTGGCGAGCTGCGTCAACGGCGGGCTCGTTGTTCCCTTCGGCTCCGGCCACAACGATGCGGACGTCGCGAGGGAGGTGGGGGAGCGCGCTGAGGGTGGCCTGGATGTTCTTCCGCTGTTCGACCGTGCCCAGCGCGAGCACATATCGATCGGCGCCCGCGAGTGAGCGGCCGCCCTCGGCGGCACCGCCGACAACTGGAGTGATGGCGTGATGGATGACATGTACTCGCTCGTCGGGGACACCGAGAACTGTCTGGGCCTCGTAGGCCACCAGCTCCGAGGACACGTGGATCTGTGTGCCGCGACGAACCGCCGAGCGAATCGCCGGCGCCATGGCGGCCACCGAAGGTTCACACCACTCGGGATGAGTAATCGGCGTGAGGTCTTGCAGCGTAATGACGCTTGATGGGCCCGGCGGGGCGAGGAAGTTGGTGCCGTGGACGACGTCGACAGCGCCTGCCGTAAGCCGCGTGCCGGGAAAGCCAGAGCGGGCCCATGTTCGTTGGGCCAGTGTGGCCGGGACCAGACAGCGATGAATGGGAAGGCCGATGTCGGGCCGTTTGCCGCGAGCGCTCAGAATCCAGCCGGACAGGTCGACATCGTCGCGGACGCTCAGCGCCTGCATCAACCCGCGAGTGACCTGATGGATGCCGGCCGGTGGGCCGAGCAGCGATGTGGCATCAAGTCCGACGCGTAGACCAGTCACGGGACGTAGACGCCGTTGAGCGCGAGGATGGTGACGACGGTGAGGGCGACGGCCGATGCCGTCGGTAGCCAACGGTCGAGCCGCGGATTCTGGCTCACGAGGGCAGCGGCGATGACCAGCGGGAAAACACTGAGTGCGTAGCGCTCCATCGAGTTCAGGTTGTCGGCGCCCACCAACAACAGAGTTGAGAAGACGGTGTAGAGCCAGAGATCTCGCGAGAGGCGTCGCACCGCAACAATGGCGAGGCCGATGAAGATCAGCGCAGCGAGCGAGTGAAAGAGCTCGCCTTCATCGCCTCGGAGGCCGTCGTTCAGGCTACGCAGGAGCCGTGAGACGGGCTCGGTGATCTCCCCGCGCAACTCTTGCTGGGCGTCGATGGGCGTTCGCCACCCACCCGTTTCTCGTTCGGCCCAAATCAAGAACGTGAGTGTGCCGAGGGGGGCCGACACCACCGAGAGCCAGGCGAGCGGGGAACGTCGGTCGGTTTCCCAGGTACGGACAAGCGCGGGGAGCGCGAGGAGTGCGGCGACGGGTCGAGTGAGCCCGGCCAGATATCCGAGAATGATTGTGAGTCCCCAGCGGCGGGCGCGTGCCGTCAGAATGAAACCAAGCGCGAGTGAAAGGTACAGTGCCTCGCTGTAGCCGAGGATGAGTACGAACGCGGGCGGGAAGAGCGCGAACAGTCGAACGGTGCGGCGGGCCACATTGTGGTCGCCCGTCTCCTGCACCGTGATGCGGTACAGCAGCATGCCGGCGATGAGGGCGAGAAGGTTCGCGAGTATGACCAGCGCGATGTCTGGCCGGTCACCGATGACACCGAAGAATCGGCCAAGTAAGGGCCATAACGGGAAGAAGCGGATCCCGCCCTCGAGGCCGTCTGAGTCGTAGCCGAGCCCGGCAAGATCGCGATACCAGGTGCCGTCCCACGGGATCAGACCGTCATCGATGGGCGAGAAGTCTGGCGGCGGTTCGAGCCGGTCGAGAATGGCCCATGTAGCGATGTAGGCCGTCGCGACGTATAGCCGCGCCTCGGTCCACGAGGTGATCGCAGCGATGAAATCTCGTTTCCAACCCCTCATTCCAGCGGCTCGTATCTGGAGAGGAGCATTGGCTCGAACGCCTCGCTCGGGGACACCAGATGATGGGCGCGATGAGTGCGGCTGAGCTGCTCGATGATCGCCTCGCAACGGTTGCCGAGACTCTTGTAGCCAAGCCCGACGACCAGCCACACCTGATTTCCGGCGGCGGCTGCGGTCATGCGCTCGAGGAATGCTTCGGGCGATGTCGCGGTGATCGTGTCGGCGTAGTTCTGCCAGTCAATCAGCGTGCCATCGCCCCGCGGATAGGCGACCGCATCGAGATCGGCCTGCAGGGCACGATGTGTGGCCGGCCCCACCTGATCGGGGCAGAACGCGACGATGTCACCCTCTCCATGATCGCTATCTATAGCGCGGGCGACGTCGCCCGCCTGGGTGCGGTCTCGTCGGCCCTCATCGACCCCAATCGCGAGCCCAAAGAGAACAAGGACAGAGAGCGTGGCCGTAGCCGCACGGCGCGGCAACACCGACACACCGCGGGCCGCAAGAAGCAACACGAACGGCACGACCACGGCGGCGTAGCGGCCTTCAAACGCGCCCGCAGTAACCAGCGCGATTCCACCACCGATCGCCAGGGTGACGGTGGTCATGATGACCGCGATCGACAACGGCCCCGAACCGAAGCGAAGTTCTACGGTCTCGTCGCGTTTGGCCCAACCGAAAGCGCCGAGCAGCGCAACGAACAGCACGATGACACCAAGCAGCTCGCCCTCAAAACGATTATTGCCGCCCATGGCCTGCAGAGTTTCGATCGCGATTTCGGCCGGCCGTGCCCGATCCGCCCACGGTGTGCCCGTCGACCCGAGCTGTTCGAAGAACACGCTGAGCCACACGGTGAAGGTGGCGGTGCCGGCGATGATGGCGAGGCCTACGCGCACCAGCGCCCGGCGGCGCTCGGTGGAACGAAGGCCCTCAGCTGCGATCACCAGCAGCGCGGCGCCAATCAGCCAGAACGACCAATAGTGGGTGTGCACCAGCGCGGCGGTAGCCAGCGACACCAAAACCAGCCGCTTGAGACTTGGGCGCTCGACCGCTCGCTCTGTGACTAGCCAGGCCACCGCCACGAGGAAGGTGAGCGCGGCATACATCCGTGCCTCAGTGCCATAACGGAGGAGATACGGAGATGTAAGCGCGACAATTGCGGCGAACCATGCGACCGTCTCGCTGCGCCGTCGGCCGATCGCCCATACAACAGGAACCGTGCCGAGTGATGCGACCGCGGAAAGACTGCGGGCCGCGCCGTCGGAGTCGCCGAACACGTCCATCCACCAGCCCAGTAGGAGGTAGTAGAGACTGGGGTGGCCGTCGTGGCGGAGGGCTTCGACCATGTCGACAAACGGCAGGCTGGCGACCTGAACCGACAACGCTTCGTCGAGCCAGAGTGGTGAAGGAGCGAAGACGCGCAGCGCCACACCGCCGATGGCGGCGACAACGGCGAGTCCGAGAAGCTCGCCTCGCCACCGCCATGGTGAGGAATTCTCGTCTTGCTCAATCGGTGCAGGAGCAGCGGTGGCCACGGTGGGCGAATCTAGCCGCAACATCGTCAATGCTCCCCATGCTGCTCCCTAGCTGGTTGGGAAGCGACGGCTAGCATCCGCGACCATGTCGACTCGTATTGTGATCCTCGGCGGCGGCCCCGCTGGCAACTCCTGCGCCACGATGGCCGCTCGTCTCGGGGCCGATGTCGTGCTGATCGAGCGCGACGTCATCGGCGGTGCCGCCCATCTATACGATTGCATCCCGTCGAAGGCGATGATTGCCACCGGAAATGCTCGACAATTTCTCCAACGCTCGATGCGTATGGGGCTCAGCGAAGTCGGCTCGGAAGTCGATCTCGTGAAGCTGGCGGAGCGTCTCCGGGCGATTGAGGCCCGGCTTGAGGCCCAGACCCGCACCCTTCTCGCGAGCCAGCGGGTCGAGCTCATTCATGGCACGGCCGCCGTCACCGGCCCCAACACTGTTCGCTCCGTTTCAGCGGCCGGCACGGTCGACCACGAGGCCGACATCATCGTTTTGGCCACCGGCTCTCGTCCCCGTATTCCTGAGTGGGTCGAACCCGACGGCGACCGGATCATGACCACCCGCGATGCGTACCCGCCGTCGTCGCTTCCGTCGCATGCGATCGTAGTTGGTTCAGGTGTTACCGGTGTGGAGTTTGTGCACCTCTTCGAATCGATGGGCAGCGCCGTCACGCTGGTCGTGAGCCGTCAGCAGGTGCTGCCGGGGAAGGACCCTGAAGTTGCTGCGGCTCTCGAGGAAGATTTCCTCCGTCGCGGCGTCAAGCTCTTCAAGGGCGCTCGGGCCACCGGCATCGAGATCGAGCACGACGATGCGGGAGGAGCGAGTGTCGTCGTGAATTGTGACGATGGACGAGTCGTTCGCGGATCCCATGCACTGCTGGCGATCGGCTCCGTGCCGAACAGCAACGGGCTCGGACTTGAGAGCGCGGGCGTGGAAACCGGTGGCGGCTATGTGCCGGTCGACGTGAACCTCCGCTCAAACATCCCCCACATCTATGCGGCCGGCGACCTCTCCGGCCGACTCCCGCTCTCGTCAGTCGCCGCGATGCAGGGTCGAAAGATCGCGGAGCACGCGATGGGGGCCTACCAGCCCGAACGCCATCGGCTCATCGACTACGACAAGGCGGCCTCCGCGATCTTCACCGAGCCGGAGATTGCCGACGTGGGCTTGGCCGAAGCCGACGCGTTCTCCGAGGGCCGAAAGGTGCGGGTCACAAAGGTGCCGTTTGCATCCGCGGCCAAGGCGTTAATCAACGACGATCCGCGAGGATTCGTGAAGATCGTGTCTGACCCGGCCACCGGCGTGGTCCTCGGTGGATCAATCGTCGGCCGTCATGCCGCCGAACTGATCGCCGTGCTTGCCGTGGCCGTCACCAACGGACTCACCGTGAGCGACATCCACGAAAGCCTGATGGTGCACCCGACCCTGTCAGAGGCCCTAAGCGAGGCCGCCGAGTAGCTGGCGGCGGCGAGTTTGCGAGCGCAGCGAGCAAACTCGGTTAGTGAGCGAAGCGAACGGCCTATTCAATGACGGCGACGATGTCGCCGCTGCCGACGGAGTCACCTTCAGCCACCTTGATTTCGGTGACTGTGCCGGCCTTGTCAGCGCCGACGTTGTTTTCCATCTTCATGGCTTCCAACACGACGATTGGATCGCCGACTTCGACTTCGTCGCCGACGGCAACCACGATCTTGACGATCGTGCCCTGCATCGGCACAGCGACCTGACCTGAACCAGCACCGCCACCGCTGCTCGAGCCGCCGGAACGACGAGCTCGAGGCGCAGATCCGCCCGCGGCGGAAGCAGATTCGGGGACCCACATCGAAACGGAGAAGCGCTTGCCGTTGACCTCTACGTCGAGATCGCGTTTGACCTTGGGCGTTTCGTCCGAGTCGGCATCACCCAAGGTCGGGGCACCAATGTCGGACAGATCGAGGGTCTCTTCAACCCACTTGGTGGAGTGCTCCATCGCGGCGAAGTCGCGATGTTCGAGAATCGCGATGTCGGCTGGGATTGTTGTTGCGACGCCTTCGACCACGAGTTCTTTGAGCGCTCGTAACGCCCGGGCGATCGCGGTTGGGCGATCGTGTCCCCACACGATGAGCTTGCCAATGAGATTGTCGTAGTACTGGCTGATCTCGTCGCCGGACTCGTAACCAGTGTCGAAGCGAGTGCCGAAGCCATCGGGCGTCTTCAGCGTGGTGATCGGACCGGGGGAGGGCAAGAACGCGCCGCCGGCCGGGTCTTCGGCGTTGATCCGGACCTCGATTGAGTGGCCCCGGACCTGGACCTCGTCTTGGGTGAAGGGGAGTACTTCACCGGCCGCGATCCGGAGCTGCTGCTCCACGAGATCGATGCCCGTGATGAGTTCGGTGGCGGGGTGTTCGACTTGGAGACGAGTGTTCATCTCGAGATAGTGGAAGCCGCCGTCCTCGTAGAGAAACTCGACAGTGCCGGCGTTGACATAGTCGCAACCCTTGGCCACGGCGACGGCCGCGGCACCCATCTCGGCAATGATCTCGTCGGGAATACCCGCCGCGGGAGCTTCCTCGATCAGCTTCTGATGCCGGCGCTGGGTGGAACAGTCGCGGGTGCCGAGAAAGACACAGTTGCCGTGGCTGTCGGCGAGGATCTGAACCTCGACGTGGCGGGGCTTGGTGAGGTAACGCTCCATGTAGCACTCGTCGCGCCCGAAGTAGGACAGCGCCTCGCGCTGAGCGGAGTCGAGTTTGTCGGCTGCCTCTTCGGCATTGCGCACAACCTTCATGCCTCGACCACCCCCGCCGTAGGCCGCCTTGATCGCAATGGGCCAGCCGTTTTCGTTGCCGAACGCAACTACAGCGGCCGAGTCTTTGAGAATTTCGGTCGACCCAGGGACGCCGTGGACGCCCACCTTTTCCGCCGCCTCGCGAGCCGAGATCTTGTCGCCCATGACCTCGATCGCTTCCGGCCCAGGCCCGATGAAAGTGACACCACGGTCGGTGATTGCCCGAGCGAAGTCGGCGTTCTCCGAGAAGAAGCCATATCCGGGATGGACAGCATCGGCGCCGCTCTTCGCGATGGCATCGAGAATCGCTTCGGTATCGAGGTAGGACTCTGCCGCGGTCTGCCCGCCGAGGGCGTAGGCCTCGTCCGCAAGCCGCACATGGAGCGCGTTGCGATCGAGTTCGGAGTAAACGGCAACGGTGCCGACGCCGAGTTCGCGGCAGGCGCGAATGACTCGGACGGCGATTTCACCGCGGTTGGCGATCAATACCTTTGAGAACACGTGGTAATGGTTAGTCCAATGAACGACGAATTGGCGACATCTGCACACCGCTTTCTACCCCTGAGTGTCGAAGTGGCTGGCGTCCTCGGTCCCGGGCCGCTGCGTCACGTGACGGAAACGGGCTCAACAAACGCCGATCTTGTCGATGAGGCGCGGGCGGGCAACGGTTCCGGTGTGCTGCTAGTCGCCGATCACCAGACGGCGGGCCGAGGGCGACTCGATCGCGTTTGGGAGGATAATGCGGGGGCGTCATTACTCGTGAGCTTGCGTATCCCGGCACAACAAAACGAGGCCGCGGACCTGGTACGAGCGGTGGGCGTCGCGAGCCGAGCGGCAGTGGCTTCGCTGTGCTCCTCGACCGTTCTCGCCAAGTGGCCCAACGATCTTGTGGTGGTCGATGGTGCCGCACCGGGGAAGTTGTCTGGCCTGTTGGCAGAGTTCGTCGATGGGGCAATGCCGTGTGTGGTGGTCGGCGTCGGTATTAACATTGCGCCCATTCCTTCCCAGAGCGGAGCGAGTTCGGTGGTGGAAGCCGGTGGCCCCGCGGATCGCGACCTAGTCCTAGCGGCCCTCCTCCGAGAGCTCGCGGTCCGCGTCGATGACCCCGGCGCGGTGCTCGACGAGCTGCGATCAACGTCGGCGACGCTGCACCAACGGGTGCGGGTTGATCTTCCCGGCGATCGCTCGATCGAGGGCACCGCAACCGCTATTACCGACACCGGTGCCCTCGTGGTGGTCGACGACGCCAACAATTCCCACACCGTGGACGTAGGCGATGTCACCCACCTCCGCCCGGCGTGAACATCGATCGGCGCTGCGTTCTACTAACCTCCGCTCGATGTCTGAGCCCGGCAAGGTGGTCCTTCGGCGGTCGTGGCCGCAACGATTGGTGATCCTCTGCACGCTCGCCGTGATGGGGGGTGCCATCGCCTCTGCGTGGTTCCTCGACGACGTTTACGGGTCCGTCACTGGATTCGGACGAGTCGAGATATCCGGCTCGGTTCTGCTGACCGACACCGAGCCCGGTTCACCGGTGAACTTCCTACTCATTGGCCAAGACAGCGCGACGGGCCTTGATGCCGACGACCCGGCTGCGCTGTTCCGCGAGGTTGATCCGCGTGGCACCTTCAACGCCGACAGCATCACGATTCTGCGGGTGAATCCCACATCGGGTCAGGCGTGGGTGTTGTCCGTGCCGCGCGACCTCATCATCGAGGATCGCGGCATCAAGCGACGGATCAATCAGGTACTGCTCGTGGAGGGGCCGGAGCGTCTCGTGGAGGTCGTCACCGCGAACTTCGGGATCCCGATCAACCACTACGTGTCGCTCGATTTCTTTGGCTTCCGCCAGGTCGTTGATGAGCTCGATGGTGTCCCGATTTGGTTCGACCATCCGGCTCGCGATTTCGGAAGCGGCTTGGATATCGCCACCTCCGGTTGTTACCTGCTCGACGGTGTTGAAGCGCTGCAATACGTCCGGGCGCGAAAGTACCAAGAGCTTCGAGATGGAGAGTGGGAGTTCATTGGCAACTCCGACTTCGGACGCGTCGAGCGTCAGCAGGACTTTCTCGTCCTTGCTCTCGACCGGGCGATCAGTCGCGGCGCCCGCGAACCCACCACGCTCGCCGCGCTCATCGGGGCGGGCGCCGACAGCATGGTGCTCGACGGCAAACTCACGGTCGCCGAGCTCGTCGATGTGGGCGAAGCGTTTGCCGATTTCAATTCGGAGAACCTTGAGCGCTACAGCCTGCAGGTTCGGACCGACATCCAGAACGGCATGTACATCGGCGAGAGGCTCATCGACGAGGTGAACGAACCAACCTTTGCGGTGTTTAAGGGCGAGACTGATCTGCCGACGCCGACGCAGGTGACGTTTGATCTCTACTCGGCGGCCGCTGAGTCGCTCGCGGTGAGTGTCGAACAATTCGAAACTCTCGGCTTCACCGTCGACCGCCGCTACACGTTGGACACCGCCGACGACGGCAACACGATTGTGTACGGGCCATCTTCGTTCCGCGCCGCGGAGACGCTGGCGCGCTGGCTCCTGCCCATCCCGCGGCTCGTCGAGGACGTCAATGCCGAGGGCCTTTCCCTCGTACTCGGTGAAAAGCACGAGCAGATCCTGTTCATCGTTGCTCACTCGGTCGCAGACATGCGATCAGAGGTAGAGGCGCGGGGCGATGGACCGATCCCAGACCTGTCGGGAGGGGCATCGGTCACTTCGACAACACGAGCGCCGTCCACGACTTCGGCGGGGCCTTCCGACGAGACCCTGGCGCCGACCACCACCACCGGCGACGGCGGCGGCGTGATTGGCCGTGCCCCCGAGGGACAAAGCTGCGGCTAGCGCGTCGTACACTCATTTCCTGGCCGATTCCGGCCGATTCGAGTGAGAGAACTCGGAGGAGTATGTGATGACAAGCAAAATTGCGGTGATCGGTGCGGGTTATGTCGGTCTTACGACCGGTGCTTGTTTTTCCCATCTTGGGCACGATGTGATCTGTGCAGACATCGTTCCGGAGAAGGTCGAACGCCTCTCGAAGGGTGATGTGCCCATCCACGAGGCCGGTCTCACCGAGCTTGTGGTGGAAGGCATCGAGTCCGGCCGGTTGTCTTTCATGCTGGGCGCTAAGAACGCCGTCGCTGAGGCCGACTTCGTCTATCTCTGCGTGCCCACCCCACAGTCCGCCGACGGTTCGGCCGACCTCAGCTACCTCCAGGATGCGGCCGCAGAGATCAGCGCCCACCTGAAGGCTGGCGCCGTCGTGGTCAACAAGTCGACGGTTCCCGTTGGTTCCACGCGACTCGTCGAGCAAGCGATGAAGCGCAGCGACATTCCCGTTGTCTCCAACCCGGAGTTCTTACGCGAGGGCACCGCGGTCGCCGACTTCTTGAATCCCGACCGAGTAGTTATCGGCTCCGACGACCAAGCGGCCGCCGGTCGCGTGGCGGCGCTGTACCTCGGCGTTCGCGCTCCCATCATGGTGACCGATCCCGCCTCGGCGGAGACCTGCAAGTACGCGGCCAACGCGTTCCTCGCCACCAAGCTCTCGTTCACCAATGCCATCGCCGCCGTCTGTGAAGCCGTCGGCGCCGATGTCAACGACGTATTGCTCGGCATGGGCTACGACCATCGCATCGGCCATGAGTTCCTCCGTCCCGGACCGGGTTGGGGCGGCTCCTGCTTCCCGAAGGACTCGCGAGCAATCATCTCCATCGCGGAAGACCACGGCTACGACTTCGCGCTGATGCGCGGTGTGGTCACGGTCAATGACGAGCAGTTCGATCGCATCGTTCGCAAGGTCGGCTCCGTCACCCAGCTCGAGGGTGCGACGATCGCCATGCTTGGTCTCGCCTTCAAGGCCGGAACCGATGACACTCGCGAATCGCCGGCTCTGGCTGTCGCCAGCCGCCTCGTCGCTGCGGGCGCCACTGTGCAGGGCTACGACCCGGCGGTTACCTCAGTCGACATGGATGGCCTCGAGGTTGTCGCCGACGCCTACGCCGCTTGTGAGGGTGCCAACGCTCTCGTCATTGCCACCGAGTGGGATGACTTCAAGTGGCTCGACCTCGACAAGATCGCCGACTCCATGGCGGAGAAACACATCGTCGATGCGCGAAACCTCCTCGACCGCGGCGCCGTTCGCCGGCGCGGGTTCAGCTACCAGGGCGTCGGGCGTTCTTGATGAGTCGTGTTGTGGTCACCGGCGGCGCCGGTTTCCTCGGATCTCATCTCTGTGACCGACTCCTGGAGCGCGGGGACCACGTCGTCTGCATCGACAATCTGATCACCGGCAACCTTGCCAACATCGCCCATCTTCGCGCCGTCGACGGTTTCGAATTCCTCAACCACGACGTGTCGAACTATGTCGACGTCGACGGCGAGGTTGATGCGGTTCTGCACTTCGCCAGTCCGGCATCGCCGATCGACTATCTCGAGATGCCGATCCAGACCTTGAAGGTCGGCTCGCTCGGCACGCACAACACCCTCGGTCTCGCGATGGCGAAGGACGCCACGTTCTTCATCGCGTCGACGTCCGAGGTCTACGGCGATCCACGGGAACATCCTCAAACCGAGGCGTATTGGGGCAACGTGAACCCGGTCGGGCCTCGCGGGGTTTACGACGAAGCGAAGCGTTTCTCCGAGGCCATGACGATGGCGTATCACCGCTTCCACGATCTCGATACGCGCATTGTTCGGATCTTCAACACCTACGGGCCGCGTATGCGACCCAACGACGGACGGGTTGTCTCGAACTTCATCGTGCAGGCACTGCAGGGTCAGAACCTCACGATCTATGGCGACGGCTCGCAAACGCGAAGCTTCTGCTACGTCGACGACGAAGTCCGGGGCCTGATTGCGCTGCTTGATTCCGGGGAACACGACCCGGTCAACATCGGAAATCCTGGTGAGTTCACGGTTTCTGAACTCGCCGAGATCGTCGTGGATGTCGTGAACTCGTCTTCTGAGGTCGAGTACCACCCGCTGCCGGTCGACGATCCGACCCAGCGCCGTCCCGATATCACTCGGGCCCGAACGCTTCTCGGGTGGGAGCCCGAGGTTGCGCTACGCGAGGGTATCGAACGCACGACGGCCTACTTCGCGGAAGTACTCGCGCAGACTTAGCTCTGGCGAGATTCCGCGAGTTCGCGATTGGACTCGTACCACTCGATCGTCGTGGCCAATCCCTCGCGAAAGTCGGTGTTGGCTGCGAACCCGAAGAGTTCGCGGGCCCGCGACGCGTCGACACATCGACGGGGCTGACCGTCGGGGCGGGTTTCGTCCCACCTGATCCGACCTTCAAAACCGGAGAGTTCGGCAACGATCTCGACGAGTTCTTTCACGAGCAATTCGCGGTCGGCACCGAGGTTGACCGGCTCCGCTCCGTCGTAATGCTCGGCCGCTTGAACAATGCCGCGGGCGGCGTCGTCGACATACAAGAACTCGCGACTCGCAGCGCCGGTGCCCCACACCTCGATCTCGTCGAGTCCCTCGTTACGAGCCATCACACACTTCCGGATCAACGCCGGGATCACATGGCTGATGTCGGGGTGGAACTTGTCGCCCGGGCCAAACAGGTTAGTGGGCATGAGGTAGATGCCGCGCTGGCCGTATTGCTGCCGGTTGGCTTGGAGGTGGGTGAGCTGTGCGAGCTTGGCGATGCCGTAGGGCGCGTTGCTTTCCTCGGGGTAACCCATCCAAAGCGACGTCTCTTGGAACGGCACTGGTGTGTGCTTTGGGTACGAACAAATCGTGCCGACCACCACGGTCTTCGCGACATCGGCCGCTCGCGCCGCTTCGATCACGTTGGTGCCGAGCATCAAGTTCTGAAGGTAGAGGTCGGCGGGTGCGGCCAGGTTTGCGCCGATACCTCCAACGCGGGCCGCTAAGTGGATGATGCAGTCCGGCTGCACCTCGGCAACGGCGGCATGGGCGGCGGCGGCATCGGTGAAGTCGACCGCTGCGCTCGATGGCGCGTGGACGTCAGTCACGCCGCGTTCGGCCAACATTGTCTGTACCGATCGGCCGAGAAAGCCATTGCCGCCGGTGAGCAGGATCCGTTGATCTTCGAAGGGTGCCGTCACAAGAGCGGAGCGTACCCGCGGAGAGGACACCGCGACCGGTCACGGCCGTGCCAGACTCCGCCGGTGACCCGTCGAGTCGCCGCCGTCGTTGAACAGTGTTGGCACCAGGTGCCGGGTGGCACCGCCACGTCAACGGTGCGCACCCTTGAAGGCATCCAGGCCGCAGGGGAGTGGAGCGTTGCGGGCATCGCTGCGTTTCATCGTGGGCCCGCGTCGCCAATGGCGACACCCACAGTGCCGGTCACCCATCTCCGTCTCGGCCGTCGGGTGCTTTACGAAGCCTGGCACCGCTTTCGCCGTCCGGCTCTGCCTCGGTCAGTCGGCGCCGTCGACGTCGTGCACGCCACGGGCGGCGTCATTCCACCGACCGGCGGAGTTCCGCTGGTCGTGACCGTCAACGATCTGGCGTTTCTTCATCGCCCCGAACACTTCACCACCCATGGCGTGCGGTTCATGACCCGCAGCTTCGAACTGGCCAAAGCTGAGGCCGCGGCGGTGATCGTGCCGTCCGAGGTAACGGCGGAAGACTGTTGCGCTCACGGGCTCGATGCCGAGCGGATCCATGTGGTCCCCTTGGGGGTTATCGCCCAAGCAGTGACCGAGGCGGACCGGAGTCGAGTTCGCGCGACCTACAACCTCCCGGAGTCTTTCGTTCTTTGGTTGGGTGCCGCCGAGCCTCGCAAGAACCTGGACCGTCTCGTTGCCGCGATGGATACGAACCCGGATGTGGCGTTGGTGCTCGCGGGGTCGCCGGGCTGGGGGGTCGATGTCGAGCGCCTCGTCTCGGCTTCGCCAAACGTTCGTCACATCGGTGCTGTGCCCGATGCCGATCTCGCGCCTCTTTACGACGCCGCCACCGTCTTCGTCTTTCCGAGCCTCCTCGAAGGCTTCGGCATGCCCGTGCTCGAAGCCATGGCCCAGGGCACGCCCGTGATCACGAGCGCGGGCACCGCTACCGCGGAGGTTGCCGGCGAGGCGGCCCGCTTGATCAACCCAATGAGCGAGGAGGAGATCGGCACGGCAATACGCGAACTGCTCGTCGACCCCATTCAGCAAATGGCAATGATAGAGCGAGGTCGACGGCAAGCCTCAGCTCTCTCGTGGGCAAAAACGGCAGCGGCCACCACCGCGGTCTACGAGTCGGTACTGCGATGAAAGTTGTCGCCAATCTGTTGTGGATCACTCCAGGCCATGTCGGCGGGAGCGAGGAGTACAGCACCCGTCTTCTCAACGCAGTGATCGATCGGGACGTCGCCGATCTTGATCTCCGGATTGTCGGTTCAGCCGCCCTCCTCGCGGCCCACCCCGAGCTCGGACGCGTGTCGTTCGACATTGTTGGCGGGCCCACTCACGTGCGTCCGTATCGGGTTCTGGCGGAGAGCACCGCGGTTGCCCAAAGGAGTCGCGGCGCGGATGTGGTCCACCACTTTGGTGGGCGGGTTCCCGCCCACCATCATGGTCGTGATGTGGTTACGATCCACGACCTCCAGCCCCTCCAGATGCCCGAGAATTTCTCGGGCGTGAAACGTTGGTACCTCAAGTGGGCGCTCCCTCGTAGCGCCCGGTCGGCCCGCATGATCACCACACCCTCGGAATGGGTTGCGTCGACCGTGGCCCAGACCTTCGACGTGCCCGCAAGCGACGTCCGTGCCGTTTCTTCCACGTACGACTCCGACACCGAAACCGATGACAAGGTCGTTGCCGGGCTGCCGGCCGGCCCACTGATTCTGTACCCGGCGGTCACCCACCCACATAAGGATCACGACACGCTGATCGACGGTTTTGTCGAGCTACGGCGGACGATGGAGGACGCGTCGCTGGTTCTCACGGGTGGAGCGGGTTCTGCCGACGCCCGCGTTCGTTCCCGGGTTGAATCCGTCGCTGGTGTGCATCATCTAGGGCGTGTACCTGCATCCGCGCTGCGCGCCCTTTACCAACGCGCCGACGTCGTGGCCTTTCCGTCGCGCTACGAGGGGTTCGGATTGCCGATTCTCGAAGCGCTCCGCGCCCAAACGCCGGTCGTGATCGCCGACACGCCCGCGCTACGCGAGGTGGCCGGAGACGCGGCCCGGGTCGTCCCGAGTACTGCCGCGGCGGACTGGGCTGCGGCTCTCGAAGCAGGCTTCGCCGACACCGTGGGTGTCGCCGCGGCCGCACGCGTCGCCCACTACGCGCCGCCCGCCGCCGCTTTGCGGCTGATCGATGCATGGCGTTCGGTGGCGAACGCGGACTCCTGACTGTCTAGGCTGCCGCCGTGCGCATTCTGGTAATTTGCCCTCACTTCGAGCCCGACGTCGCGCCGACGGGTGTGGTAATCGCGGAAATCGCCCATCGTCTGATTGACGCGGGCCATGAACTCGAGATCGTCACCTCGTTGCCCTGGTACGAATCACACGCGATCGAAGCCGGCTGGGGTGGCCGACTCTGGCGTCGTGAACGCACTGACTGGGGGCGCATCACTCGCGTTCACCCGTTCCCCACCGACAAGCGCAACATTCCCGCCCGGGCCGCCGCGTTCGCCGGCTTCACCGTGCTGGCCACGATCTTCTCGGTTTTTCAGCGAAAGCGCCCCGATGTCGTTCTGGCGATGTCGCCGCCACTCACACTCGGGCTCGCGGGCTGGCTCGCCGCTCGTTTCGGCCGCGCTCCGCTTGTCTTCAACATCCAGGATGTCTTCCCTGACGTTGCGGTGGAAGTTGGCGCCATCAGCAACCCTCGGGTCATTCAGTTGCTTCGCTGGCTCGAGCGGTTCACCTATCGGCGCGCCGATGCGGTCACCGTGCTCTCCGACGATCTCCGCGAAAACGTCGAGGAGAAGCTGGCGGGCAAGGTTGGCACCCAAGTGCGAGTGATCCCGAACTTTGTCGACACGAAGCGCATCAGACCGGCATCGCGGGAGAACTCGTATCGCGACGAGTTCGGACTCGGCGATCGCACAGTGGTGATGTACGCCGGAAACCTCGGCTTTAGCCAGCCCCTCGAGCTTCTTGTCGAAGCCGCTCGGTCGCTGCAGGATCGAGATGACCTGGTCTTCGTCATCAACGGGGGCGGATCGACTCGCCCTGGCCTCGAGCTCTTGGCTGAGGGGCTCGAGAATCTTGTCTTCGTCAACCTTCAGCCGGTCGAGCGCCTCCCTGAAGTGCTCGCCGCCGCTGACATTCACGTGATCGCCTTACGGGCTGGTCTCGGGCGCTCCTCCGTGCCCTCGAAGCTCTACTCGATCCTGGCCGCCGGACGGCCCGTGCTGGCGTCGGTTGATTCGGGTACCGAGGTCGTGCGCGTGATCGAGTCCGTCGATGCTGGACTCGCGGTTCTTCCCGGGGACCAGGCGGCCTTCACGGCAGGCGTGCTGGAGCTTGTCGAAAAAGACTGTGCCGGTATGGGTGAGCGCGGCCGTTCCTTTGTCGAGGAGTGGGTATCGCCTGCTGGAGTTGCCTCGGCTTACACCGAGTTGTTCGTATCGCTCGGCGCCTGATCGCACGAATCGGGCCGACTGAACGCAGTACTCGCGGCGGTGAGCGCTAGCGTGTTCGCTCGTGGGTAAGGCAAGTTCTTCCAAGAAGGTCCAACGCGCAGCCAAGGCAGCGGCTTCATCGCGCGGCACCGGCGAAAAGCGCGAGCTCGGTTTCCCGATGCTCGTCATGCTCATAGCGGTGCTCGGCGTCGCTCTCGTCTGGATGGCACGTGAGAGTCGAGATGAGCTGGTTGCTCCGTTCCTCGACGACCACTGGCATCTCGGCTACGAGGTCTACGACTGTGGACAGCTGCAGCCTGTGCTACTCAACGAGTTTGATCCCGATGGTATTCATACCCACGGCGACAGCTTGATCCACGTCCACCCTTTCAACAGCTCAGCTACGGGCGTCGATGCCCGTCTTGGCGTATTCATGGACGCCGCTGGTCTCACGGTCACGAACGACCTGATCGACGCCAACGAGAGCAGCTTCACGTCGATCGACGCCACAAGTGGCTGTGGTGACGAAGCCAGCGAGATCCGTGTTGCTCGCTACGCCGCGGGCAACTTCGAATCACCATTGACCGAGTTCGACGGTGACTTCCGCGACATTCGTTTCCTAGAAAACCTAGAAACGCTGATCATCGCCAAGGTCCCTGTGGGCGGCGACATGCCGACACCTTCGGCCAACGTCCAGGCCCAACTTGTGAGCCACGGCGGCAGCACCAACGAGACGTCAGAGACGCCGTTCACGCTCGATCCGTTGACTGGCCTGCCCGATGGCGACACTTCTACCGAAGATGATGCTCCGGCCGACGACGCTACAGATGGTGAAGACGCCGAGTCGTAGTCCGCACCACTGTGGCGACACCTCGGGAGGTGCCATGAAGGCAGTCGTACTAGTCGGTGGATTCGGGACGCGTCTGCGCCCGCTCACGTTGACCGCTCCGAAGCAGATGTTGCCGGTGATTGACCGCCCCATGCTTGAGCATGTGATTGGCGCCCTCGGGCGCCACGGCGTCGACGAGGTCACCCTGTCGCTGGGCTACAAGGAAGATGTCTTCCGAGAGGCATACCCCGATTCAGAGTGCGCCGGTGTCGTCTTGAAGTACGCCGTCGAGTCCGAGCCGCTCGATACTGCGGGCGCGGTTCGTTTCGCTGCTGAGGTCGCGAGAATCGACGAGACATTCATCGTGGTCAACGGCGATGTCTTCACCGACCTGGACGTCCGTGCGGTCTGGGACCGCCACCACGAGATCGGGGCGGAAGGCACTATCGCGCTTACTCCGGTCGACGATCCCTCGCGATATGGCGTGGTGCCCACAGATGACGCGGGCAAGGTGCTCGGCTTCGTCGAAAAGCCCCCTAGTGATGAAGCGCCGACCAACTGGATCAACGCTGGCACCTATGTGCTCGAACCGTCGGTTCTGGCTCGGATCGAAACGGGCCGCAAGGTCTCGATCGAACGAGAGACCTTCCCCGCGATGGCGACTGACGGCGGTCTTTGGGCCGTGCAGTCCAATGCCTACTGGGTTGATGCCGGCACGCCGCTCACTTACTTGCAGATCCAGATGGATCTCCTCGATGGCGTTCGAGGCGAGAAGGTCAACGGCATCTCGCCCGGCGCTTCCGTCGACGCTGGTGCCACCATCGAACGGTCGGTGGTTATGGACGGGGCCTCGGTCGCGGCGGGGGCTGTGATCCGCAACGCCGTGATCTCTGCGGGCGCTACGGTCCGTGCCGGTGCTGTCGTTGAAGGGTCCGTTGTCGGGCCACGCGCGATCATTGGCGAGCGAGCCCAACTCACGGGCATGACGATGATCGGTGATAGCGCTGTGGTCGAAGCCGGAAGTGTCCTCGATGGAGCGAAGGTTCCGGAGAGCGACTGATGGCTTCTCTCGTAACTGGTGGCGCCGGATACATCGGCTCCCATACCGCCGTCGCGCTGCACGAAACGGGTCGCGATGTTGTCGTGATTGACAACTTCTCAAACTCTGGCCCGAAGGCGGTCGACGCGTTGCGCGTCCTGACCACCCCGGATCTTGCGTTTGTGGAAGCCGACCTCCTCGACAGCGATGCGGTGCGTCGAGTCTTCCGGGATCACGACATCGATGAAGTGATCCACTTCGCGGCGTGCAAGGCGGTGGGGGAGTCGGTGGCGAAGCCACTCGACTACTACCGCAACAATCTCGGCTCCACGATTGGCCTCGTCGAGGCGATGGCCGAGTACGAGGTCTCTCGACTGGTGTTCTCGTCGTCCTGCACGGTCTACGGCCAGCCGGACGAGATCCCTGTCACGGAAGCCGCGCCGACTGGCGCGGAGAGCCCGTATGGCTGGACGAAGTACATGAGTGAGCAGATCCTCACTGATGCCGCGGCCGCGCTACCGCTCGATGCGGTGCTCCTGCGCTACTTCAACCCGGTGGGCGCCCACCCGAGCGGCACGATCGGCGAGGACCCCAACGGGATTCCCAACAATTTGGTGCCCTTCGTGATGCAGGTTGCCATTGGTCGAATGGAGAAGGTCCGCGTCTTCGGAACCGACTACGACACCCCTGATGGATCCGGCGTACGTGACTACATCCATGTGATGGACCTGGCCGAGGCTCACGTGGCTGCGCTCGATGCGCTCGCCAGCGGCCTCTCAGGCGCTGTGCCGATCAATATCGGCACCGGCGTCGGTAGCAGCGTCCTTGAGGTCATCAAGGCCGCCAGCGACGCTGTGGGCGCCGAGATCCCCTTCGAGGTTGTCGACCGCCGTCCGGGCGATATTGCCAAGACATGGGCGGCCACCGACTACGCGGCCGAGGTTCTGGGCTGGCGGGCAACACGCGACCTCAACGAGATGCTGCGCGACCACTGGCGCTGGCAGTCCCAAAACCCCAACGGCTTTGAATAGCCGCTGCGTTCTTTGAGCTAGCGGAAGAGGTCGTCGGCGGGGTCGCGGACGATTTCGTCGACCACGCTGCCCGGTCGGAACCATTCGGACGGGAGACCGCGTACAATCGCGACGGCGATGCCTTCGGATTTGCCCATCACGAGATCGGCGGCCGCCGCGATCTCATCGACAGCCGCGACTTCGGTGACCATCAGCTCTCGACCGTGGGCATCAGTGGTGCCACGAAGGTCGACGATCGCGCCGATGCCGGCACAACCAATGGCAACGTCGGTGACACCCCGGCGCCACGGGCGGCCGAACGTGTCGCTCACAATGATGGCGACGTCGAGGTCGGCGCGCGCCTTTAGACGGTCCTTGACGCCGCGAGCGGACCGGTCACTGTCGATCGGAAGTAGTGCCGCCTGACCCCGTTCGACATTCGAGAGGTCGATGCCCGCGTTTGCGCAGACGAAGCCGTGTTCGGTCTGCGAGATGATGAGTTCGCCACGCCGGCGGAGAATACGCACGCTCTCTTGCTCGACGAGCGGCTTGTGCGACAGCGGATTATTCGGATCGATATCGACGAGCCGGTTCTCCGCCTTCGAGACAACCTTTTGGGTAATGACCAGACAGTCGCCGTCGCGGATCTCGGTGTCGGCCTCAACGATGAGATTGGCCAGGTCGTCGCCCGGTCGCACCTCGCCAATACCGGTGATGGGAATAATTTCAAGCGATGTCATGGGTTGACTCCTGCGTGGTGGCACGCCTCCGCGAGCGCGGCCGCGACACCCGGTTGCGACATGATCGTTGGCATCGCGATTGCTCGCATACCGACGGCTTCGATCTCTGCGATGAGATGGGCATCGACCTCATCGACGATGAGGGTCGCGGCGAGGTCGCGATAACGACGAGCGACACCGACTACGGAGGATTCTTCTCCGAGCTCGCGGAGCATCCGGTCGGCGGGACCCTTGAGGGCCTTGCCGCCGATGATCGGGGAGATGGCGACATTGTTGTTTCGCCGCGCTTCGACGGCCGCGTTGACGCCAGGAACGGCGAGGACCGGCCCGATCGACACGACGGGATTGCTCGGCGCGATCACGAGCACCTCGGCGTCGCGAATCGCGGCGAGTGCCTCAACGGTTGGCAAGGAATCGGCCACGCCGTCGAAACGAACCGCGGTCACGGGCACATTGTGCTGGAGGCGAACGAAATACTCCTGGAAGCCAATTTCGTCACCGGTGTCGAGCGTGACCCTGGTTTCCACTCGATCGTTAGTGACGGGCAGGAGGCGACAGCGGAGATTCCAGGCGGCCGCAATCTCCGCGGTGACTTCAGTGAGGTTGGCCCCGTCCTGGAGCCGCTGGGTGCGGAAGAGATGTGTACCCAGATCTCGATCGCCCAGGCTGAACCAGTTCTCGCCGCCATAACGACCGAGCTCGGCCATTGCCTGCCACGACTCGTCGACGAGGCCCCAGCCCCGCGCCGGGTCGATGGCTTCGGCCAGGGTGTAGGTGCAGGTATCGAGATCAGGTGAAATGTTGAGGCCGTGCAGGACAACATCGTCACCGACATTGACGATTGCGGTGACATCGTTGGGGTCAAAGGCCTCAAGCGCGCCGCGAAGATAACGAGCGGCGCCGACGCCTCCGGCGAGCACGGTATGCATGGCTCGAATTCGCCCCGGCCGACTTAGGCCAGGCCGCGCAGTCGACCTTCAAGAAGATCGAGGTCGGCATCGACCATCATGCGTACGAGCTCGGCGAACGAAGTTTTGGGCTTCCAGCCGAGATCGTCGAAGGCCTTTTGTGCGTCGCCGACGAGAAGATCAACTTCCGCCGGACGCATGAAGGATTCGTCGATGACGACATGGTCTTGCCAGTTCAGGCCGACGTGGCTGAAGGCGAGCTCGCAGAATTCACGCACGCTGTGGGTCTCGCCGGTGCAGATGACGTAGTCCTCGGGGGTGTCGCGCTGCAGCATGCGCCACATGGCGTCGACATAGTCGCCTGCAAATCCCCAGTCGCGTTTGGCGTCGAGGTTGCCGAGCCGGAGTTCGTCGACCTTGCCGAGCTTGATTTGGGCGACGGTGTGCGTGATCTTGCGCGTCACGAACTCCATGCCGCGGCGCGGGCTCTCGTGATTGAACAAAATGCCAGATGTGCCGTGGAGGCCGTAGGACTCCCGATAGTTGACCGTGATCCAGTGGCCGTAGACCTTCGCGACGCCATAGGGGCTGCGCGGGTGGAAGGGGGTGGACTCTGTCTGCGGGACCTCCTGCACCTTGCCGAACATCTCCGACGAGCTCGCCTGGTAAACGCGAATCTCGGGATCGACAAGACGAATCGCGTCGAGCAAGCGAGTGACACCGAGGGCGGTGGTCTCTCCGGTGAGCACCGGCTGACCAAAGGAGGTCTGCACGAACGACTGAGCAGCGAGGTTGTACACCTCGGCCGGACGGTAGGTCCGCAGGATCTCGATCATCGAGACCTCGTCGAGTAGGTCGCCAGGCACGAGGCGGAGCTTGTCTTGGATGTGGGCGATCCGTTCGAAGTTGACGGTGCTCGATCGACGAACCATGCCGATGACTTCGTAGTCCTTCTCCAGCAGAAACTCTGCCAGGTAGGAACCGTCTTGTCCGGTGATGCCGGTGATGAGTGCGCGCTTGGCCACGATGATCCTTTTATCAGGTGATCCCCGGACTTGCGACGCCCTCAGGGTGAGCACGCCAATAGTCCAGGAGGTCAGAAAGTGTTTTGTCGATGTCGATCGTCGGCTGCCATCCGGTGGCAGCGTGGATCTTTGTGTAATCGCCCCGAAGGACCTTGAGGTCAACGGGGCGGAAGAGATCGGGGTCGGACTCGAGCGTTATCGGCGTGTTGGCCATGCTGATGAGCTTCTCGGCGAGCTCGCGGACGGGGCGGTCGCGGCCGCTGCACACGTGGTACACCTCGCCAGCGGCCCCGTCGGTGACGAGGAGGCGATACGCCCGCACGACATCGCGGACATCGGTGAAATCGCGCCGAGCTTCGAGATTACCCACGCGAACTTCGCCCTCGCCCGAGCGCTCGTTGGCGACAACGCGGCTGGCGATTGCGGACGCCACGAATTTGGCGTTTTGGCCAGGGCCAAGATGGTTGAAGGAACGGGCACGGACGACATCGAGTCCGTGGGCCAATCCAGCGCTCACACACATGATGTCGGCCGAGGCTTTGCTGGCGCCGTAGGGACTCATCGGGCGGACGGGTTGGTCCTCGGTGAGCGGGAGATCGGTCTCGTTGACGGAGCCGTAGATGTCGGCGCTCGTGATGGCAAGGACTCGTTGCACCCCCTGGGCAACAGCGGCATCGAGCACGTTGACGGTGCCTTCGACGTTGACCCGAAGTGTCGCGATCGGCGACTGCCACGATCCACCGACATCAGCCTGGGCCGCAAGGTGATAGATCACGGTGGGCTGGTGTTCGTCGACATGTAGGGCGAACCGGTCCCGGTCGGTGATATCGACAGTCGACTCAATGACCTCGTCGCCCGCGGCACGGAGATGCGCAACGAGATGGGTGCCGACGAATCCGTTCGCGCCGGTGACAAGGGCCCGCACGTCAGCGAAGGCCGGAGGAGGCAGAGAATGGACAGTCCGGCATCGGCAACGACTCTACGGGTGGGTCGGCGGTGACTCAACCATCCTGCGTGGCTTCCCGTCGGCTTCTTGTGTGGCGAACTGGCTCCGGTGTGGACACTCCGAGGCGCGACGGAGCGATAGCCTCGCACGATCGTGGCTGACCAACCCGACTCAGCGTCTCGTGACGCAACACCTTCGGTGCTCGCCGTCATCGTTGCCCACGACCCAGGCGACTGGTTTGACGAGACGTTGGAGAGCCTGGCCGCGCAGGACTATCCCCGACTCGCGGTGCTCGTCGTCGATGCCTGGGGAGACCCGGCGCTGGGCGGCCGGGTGGAAGCGGTGCTCCCCGCGGCGGCCGTGTTGGACGCGGCCGACACCGAGGGGTTCTCCGCGGCGGCCAATGCCGTGCTCGACACCGATGCCGACCCGGCGTTTCTTCTGGTCTGCCACGACGATGTCGCGCTGGGCACTGAAACGGTCCGTCAGCTGGTCGCCGAGTCGCTGCGATCCAACGCCGGCATTGCGGGTCCGAAACTCGTCGACTGGGATCACCCCGGACGGCTGCAACACGTGGCGTACAGCGTCGACCGGTTTGCCGTCGCGGTAGATGTCGTCGATCCCGGCGAGCTCGATCAAGAACAATTTGATGCGGTGGGCGACGTCTTTGCTCTCCCCTCGGCCTGCCTTCTGATCCGCACCGGGCTGTTCCGCACGCTCGGGGGCTTCGACGAAGAAATTGGACACCGCGGCGAAGAGGTCGACTTCTGTTGGAGAGCTCAGCTGCTGGGCGCTCGCATCATGGTGGTGCCTAATGCCCGTGTCCGTCATCGCGACGACCTCTATGGCCGCACCGCCGTGGACAACATCAGGCGCACGAAGGCCCGCCATCAGCTGCGCACCGTGCTCATCACGAATAGCCGCCTGTCGCTGCTGTTGACGCTGCCGCTGATGATGGCGCTCGCCGCCGGCGAAGCGGCGATTGCGCTGTTCTCCGGTCGGGTGTCGCACGTGCGAGACGTGGCGAGTGCATGGGCATGGAACCTTCGTCGCCTCCCGGAGATCCGGGCGCGCCGAAAGGATCTGCATCCGCTCATTCGGGCTCGACATGGCGACCTTCGGGCGTCACAACAGGCGGGAAGTGTGCGGATCAATTCGTTCGTGCGCGGTCAGATCGGCCGCCGAAGCGGCGACTCTGAGCTGCGCTCGCTGATGCGCACGGGCACGGCGCGAATAGCGGCGATTGTCGCGGCGACCGTCGTGTTGTTTGTGCTCTTCGGGAGTCGCACCCTCATTAGTGACGGTGTCCCCGCGGTTGGCCAGTTCCTGGGTTTTGGCGACTCTGGCCCCGACCTCGTCAGCGAATGGTGGAACGGCTGGCGGCATCGAGACCTTGGTAGCCCCGGGACGCCGTCGACCAGTGTCGCGATCATTGGTGCCACGGCCTGGCTCCTTGGTGGGTCCCTCGGCTTTGTCCGATTGTTGTGGGTGATTGCCCCTGTGCTGGTCGGGCTCGTGGGCGCATGGCGAATGCTTTCGGTCACCGGTTCTCGACGGGCCCAAACCGGTGCGCTCGTTGCCTACGCACTCATGCCGCTGCCCTGGGTGTCGATCTCGGTCGCGTCGAGCGCTGGGCTCTACGGCTACGCCGCGGCGCCCTGGTTGCTGGCGGCCCTTCTACATGGCCAAGCCGCGTCGCCCTATCGGTCCACCATCGGACCGTGGCGCAAGGTGTTGTCGGTGGGTTTCGGGCTCGGTGTCACCGTCGGTCTCGCCGGCATCTTCGAGCCTGCGGTATTCCTTCTCGTTCTGCCGATCGTGGCCGGTGTCTTGCTCGCGGCGCTCATTACCGGACATATGTCCGGCACATTCCGCCTTTTGAGCGTGTTGGGTATCGCCGCGCCGGTGGCCGCACTGCTCTCGTTGCCCCAACTCCTTGACCAGTTGGCCGTGGGCTTCTCCTGGGCGCCTTTCGCGGGCGGACGCAGCGGTGACGCGACGGCCCTTGAACTGGTCGACATTGTCGGTTTCGCGGTTGGGCCGGAAGCGGTCCGCCCCTTCACGCTTGTCTTGGTTGTGCCGCTGGCACTGCCGCTCCTCGTTGGTCGATCTTGGCGTTTCGCGCTCGCCGCTCGCGGCTGGGTCGTGGCGCTCGTCAGCTGGGGGGTTGTGTGGGCCGCCTCCTGGGGCGTGATTCCCTTTGGGCTGCCCGACCCGGCGCTACTCCTCGCCCCTGCGGCAGCCGGCGTGGCGCTTACCCTTGGTGCTGCCGTCGCCGCGGCCGAACACGACATGCGCACGGCCGGGTTTGGGTGGCGTCAAGCTTTGCTCCCCGTCGCCGCGGTCGCCGCGTTTCTTGGTTCGATCCCCACGCTCTCCATGGCGGAGGACGGCCGATGGGGGCTGCCGCGAGGCGGCTTTGAGGCGACGGTGCCATTCGCCACTCCCGAGATCGACGGTAGTTATCGCGTCTTGTGGGTCGCTCAGCCTGCGCATGTTCCCGGCGGCGGTCATGCCTTCGCCGACACCCTCTCGTGGTCCCTCACGCTTGACGGGCTTCCGGTTATAGCCGACCAAGGCGTGCCGGCCGACGACGGCTCTGCGGAGATCGTCGACACAACATTGCGGTCCGCTCTCGACGGCAACACCATGCGGCTTGGCCGAACACTCGGCGGGCTGGGAATTCGATACATCGTGGTGCTTGATCGCCTGGCCCCGGCTCCCTTCAGCGAGGAAGGCACGGCGGTGGCGGCCAACATCAGTGCCTCCTTTGGCCGTCAGCTGGATCTCCAGCACCTAGAGGGGATCAACTCAGCGATGGAGGTCTACGTCAATACCGAGTGGACCAGTGTCCGCGCGGCCGGCATAGGTGGGTTCGACGACGGCCGCCAGACGATCGATGACCTTGGGGTCAACCCGCTCACCGGCACCGTTGGCGTGCTGCCCGGCCGCACGACAGATCTCACCGGGCAAATTCCCGACGGTGTGGAGATCTACGTCGCCCAAACATACGACACTCGATGGCGCCTCACCGTTGATGGCGAACGCACCGGTCGCCGCCGAAGCCTCGACTGGGCCACGGCATTCGTCCCCGACTCAGGTGGCCTGGCCACTCTTCGTTACGACGCTCCGATCTGGCGACAGGCGGCGCTGCTCGTCCAGCTTGCGGCGCTCTTCACGGTTCTGGGCGCGACGGTGCGCCGCCGCCTTTCGGGTCGCTCATGAGGCTCGCTCGGATATTTGTGATCGTTATCGTCGCCGCCGCTCTCGTGATCGGCTTCGTCGTCGACGATCGGGATCGGCCGATTGCCGATGTCACCGCACTGTCGGCCTCGTCGGTGCCGGTCGTGGCTCGTGACGGTGGCGTGTGGTTCTGCCCGGGCGGTTCGGCCGCCGGCGGCGTGGCCGAAGTGAGTCTCGAGCTCATCAATATCGGCGGCGATGCGGCCACGGCCGTTGTCGCTGGAGTTCGGAGCGGCACCGGCGAAGACGCCCGCGAGTCGACAGTGGTTGTAGAGCCGGGCGCTCGTGAGATCGTCCGGCTCACCGAACTTGTGCCCGATTCTGCTTGGATGGGCGCCGTCGTCGAAGTCACCGCTGGTCAGCTGGTCGTCGAGCAGACATTCATCGGAGCGGCGCTCGGCACCGACCGAGCGCCCTGCGATAGCCGCACCTCCACGACATGGATTTCGGCCGCCGGAGCCACGCGAGCTACTGAGGAGTTCGGTGAGGGCCTGACCCTTCTCGTGCTCAACCCGTTCCTCGATGACGCCGTGCTGAACATCAGCTTCGACTCCGATGTCGGGGTCGACTCGATGCCCGGCATTGTGGTGCCGGCGCGACGCGTCGTCGCAGTCGATCTCACTACAGAGGTCACCGTCGCCTCGCGTGTGAGCGCGATCATCGACGTTGTCTCCGGTCGGGTCGCGGTGAGTCGACTGCAGGTGATCGACAATCCCGAGCAAACCGGCGTTGCGGTCACCCCAGCCAGCGTCGGAGCCGCGCCGGTGTGGTTCATCCCGTCGGTCGATCGAGACCTACGAAACGACGTGATCACGGTCGTGAATCCGTCCAGCACAGAAACGGCAGAGGTCGATCTCGAGATCGTCGCCGATGGCGATCAGCAATTCGACCCGATCCTGCTCACCGTGCGGCCCGGGCGGAGTGTCGCTGTGTCCATTGCCGCGGAGACGCGCCTGGAGGGGGTTGGTGCGATGTCTGTCGTCGCCCGCTCGCTCACTGGCCTACCCATCGCCGTGATGAACGAGAGCGCGCTGTCGTTCGGCGAGGGGAGGGTTTCGAACCTGTCCGCCACCAGCGGCCTCGATGCCGCGGCAACCGAGTGGGTCGCTCCGGTCGAAGCCGAGGCCGGAGGCATCGTGATCTACAACCCGTCGTCGTCGAGCATCGCGACAGTGCATGTGAGCGCGATGGCCGACGGAGAGCGGGTCACGCTTGCCCCGATCGAGCTTGGGCCGATGGCTCGTGCCTTTGTGGCCGCCGGAGAACTCGGCGGCCAGCGCCCCATCGTGACAATCGAGTCGGCATCGCCAATCGTGGTCGGTCGAACTCTTTCTGGTGTCTCGCTCCACGCCCAGCTCGCCGCGATCGCGGTCGGTGAGACGGAGCCGCTTCGTTAGCTAGAGCTCGCCCGTATGAGAGCCGGGCGGTATGGAGCCAGGTTCGCGAACCTCGGCCACTGCGGCCCACAAGTCAGTGGCCGTAGTCGGGCCGAGGAACGCTCGTTTGACCTCACCTGCGGCGTCGCAGATGACCAGGGTCGGGACGCCGCCGATCTTGTAACGCTCATGGACCCCCTTGTCCGCGCTTAACTCGAGTTCGGCGACCGCGACCTGATCACTCTCGAGATGTTGGGCCCGCTCCCACACGCCGGCGCACGTACTGCAGGTGGCGGAGGTGAACACGGCTACAAGCCAGGGTGCTTCCGGTCGGGCAAAGTCGGCCCGGTCGAGCTGCTTCGGCACGTGGTGCGCGAGATTCACGGCCGGTGGTGATGGCCGCCGACCGACGAGAGCGGCGACGAATCCGGCGACCGCAAGACCACCGAGGACGAGAAGTACTCGATCCACGGACTAGGCGTCGTCGGTGCTGCCGACTTCCGCCGGCTCGGGGGCCTCGACAATGGGTCCGCTGCGGGAGACATCGATGAGACGGGTGACTTCGACGCCGGAGATCGTCTCATGTTCGAGGAGGGCACGGGCCACGAGGTCGAGGCCATTGCGATACTCGGTGAGGAGCACGCGACAACGATCTTCCATGTTGACGAGGATTCGACGGACCTCTTCATCGATCAGTCGTGCCGTATCCGGTGAATACGTCTTTGACTGCATCATGTCTTCGCCGAGAAACACCGGGCCGCTGTCGGAAAGCGACATCGGGCCGACGACCTCACTCATGCCCCATTCGGTTACCATCCGACGGGCCGTCGAAGTGGCTTGCTGAAGGTCGTTGGCGGCACCGGACGAGAATTCATTGAAGACGAGCGATTCGGCGATCCGGCCACCCATGGCCATGATCATCCGTTGCTCGGCTTCGGTCTTGTCGATCTTGTAGCGCTCTTCGGTGGGAAGCGTCATGGTGACACCAAGGGCCATTCCGGTGGGGATGATCGTGACCTTGTGGACCGGGTCGTGGCCATCCTGCACCGCGGCGCAGACGGCATGGCCGGCCTCGTGGTACGCGGTGCGCTCGAGGTCTTCTTGTGTCCTCACCATCGAGTCGCGTTCGATACCGAGCAGCACACGATCGCGAGCAGCGTCGAAGTCTTCGGCTGCGACAACGTCGCTTTCCCGACGAACCGCGAACAATGCGGCTTCGTTGACGAGGTTAGCGAGATCGGCACCGCTCATGCCCGGGCTGCCCCGAGCGATCAGGTTGATGTCGATATCGTCGGCCTTGCGCTTGCCCTTGAGGTGCACGCCGAGGATCTTCTTGCGGTCTTCAAGTTCGGGCAGCGGGACAATAACTTGGCGGTCGAATCGACCGGGCCGGAGAAGGGCGGGATCGAGGATGTCGGGACGGTTGGTTGCGGCCATCATCACGATGCCCTCGGTGGGTTCGAAGCCGTCCATCTCGGCGAGCATCTGGTTGAGCGTCTGCTCCCGTTCGTCGTGGCCACCACCAAGCCCGGCGCCGCGCTTGCGGCCAATCGAGTCGATCTCGTCGATGAAGATGATGGCTTTGCCCATCTTGCGGGCCGAGTCGAACAGGTCTCGAACTCGGCTGGCGCCAACACCCACGAACATTTCCATGAAGTCGGAACCGGTGACCGAGAGGAACGGCACGCCTGCTTCACCGGCAACGGCTTTGGCGATCAGTGTCTTGCCGGTGCCGGGCGGGCCGACGAGAAGCACACCTTTCGGAATACGTGCGCCGATCTCCGCGAAGCGGTCGGGGTGTTGCAGGAAGTCGACCACTTCAGTGATCTCACGCTTGACGCCTTCGTATCCAGCGACATCGTCGAAGGTGGTACCAGGTCGCTCGGTGGAGTAGGTCTTCGCCTTACTCCGGCCAATGGACATGATGTTGCCCATCTGTCCTTGCGCTCGCCGCTGCATCCACACGAAGAAGAGAATCAGGAGGCCGATGGGAAGCAGAAGGGGAAGCATGGTCTGGAAGAAGCCCGCCTGCGGCGTCTTGAACTCGAACTTCGCAGTGCCCTCACGGATACTGACGTTGTCGTTGTCGGGCAACGGCATTGGACCGACGGTGTGGAAGTCGGTGATCTCGGTGGTGAAGTTGATGCCGCCATTGGTGTTGTCGTAGGTGGCTTCGCTGACTTCGCCACGATCGACGCGAGTAAGGAAGTCGGCGTAGTCGACGTTTTCTCGGTCGTCGCCGGGCATCAACGCAGAGACGAGCAGGACCGCGAGAAGCGACCCGAGAAGGATCCAGATGACGTAACGGGACCAGCCGGTGTTCTCTGACTTCGTCAGGCCGCGAGGCTTGTCGCTGTCACGAGGAGGTGGGGGAGGGGGCGGAGGAGGATTAGACGCCATAAGAAGAGGGTAGACCTGACTCGGGGACGAACGGTCGCAGTGGTCCCCGTCTTTCGATCTATCGGGCGTTACGGTGCCGACTGTGAATCGCCGCTGTGCACGCCCAGCTTGCGGCCGTCCGGCCAGCACCACGCTTTCCTACGCCTACGCGCAGCGCACTGTATGGATCGACAATCTGCAGGCGGAAGACTCGCCCGCAAATCACGACCTTTGTGGCCCCCACGCCGACCGCACGCGGTCGCCGAAGGGTTGGGAACTCAGGGATCGTCGCGTCGCTCATCCAGTCCAACGCCTCCGCTACGTCGGCTAGTGAATACTGCGGTGCTGGCCCCCGCCGCGAGCTGGCGGATTGTTCTTGGATTGGTCGCCCTTGGCGTCGGCGTTCTGTTGGCCGTGTTGATCGGCGGGTCTATGATCCAGGCCGTCGGATGGGATCTCGATGTCTCGACGGGTGACGGCGCCGACTTCGGCCGTGTGGTCGGTCAGGTCGCCGTTGACCAGACCCCCGACCACAATCGTGTGCCCCTGGTGATCTCGGTGCTCTTGAATGTGCCTCTCTGGGTCGGATTTGTCGGCCTGCCGCTTTGGGCGCGCCGCACGAAGGGTTTGGACTGGCGTCGCGACATGGGATGGAGCATGACTCGGCGCGACATCCCAGTCGGGCTCGCAATTGGAGTTCTTACTCAGGCTGTCTTGGTGCCTCTCCTCTACATCCCAATTCTGCGGTCGGTTGATAGCGCCGAGCTTGAAGAGCCAGCGCGAAACCTGGTGGCCTCGGCCAACTCGCCGTTGGGAGTCGTGGCCCTAATCTTGCTCACGATCGTCGCCGCGCCGGTCGCCGAGGAGATCGTTTTTCGCGGCTTGCTGTTTCGAGGCATCTTCGACATGGAGGCACCGCGGTCGTTCGCGATGCCCTTGGCCATCGTGGTTTCGTCAGCCATCTTTGCGGCTTCACACTTCCAGTTCCTACAGTTCCCCGGGCTCTTCCTTATTGGTGCGGTCGCGGCCTATGCCATGTACCGCACGGGCCGGTTGGGGACGGCTATCTGGATCCATGTGGGATTCAACGCCACGACCGTGCTGATCCTCCTGCCCGAGTTCTACTGAGTGCGCTCGTTTGGGGCACTCATCGTGAGATTTTTCCCCGTATCCCCTCATTCCCCCACCATGAGCGCCGAAGGAGGTGCGACGGATGATAAGGGGAATGACAATCATGTCGAGCTCGGAATGCCCCGGCTGCAGTGCGCCGCTGGTCACGATCACGATCAATGTCGGCGCCGGCGAACGGACCCTTTACAGCTGCGCAAAGTGCGACCGTCGCTGGTGGCAAGTCGACGGTCGACTGACCACGCTCGCCGGTGTTATTCACGAACTTGGAGAACCGGAAGCGCCCCGACTTCGCTGCCGGCCGTAGCCGCTGCTCCCGGCGACGCCGAGGCGCCACCGGAAGCACCCCGCCGAATGGCAGCATGGTGACCCCATGAACCTTCCGTCCTTGAGTTCTCCGTCACCGCCATCCGGCCGCGACTGGCGACCGATCCTCACCGCGCTCATCGTGGGCCTCACCACCGTCTGGTTGATCTGGACGATGTCGCCATGGGCCTGGTTCATCGATTCCACCCCGACCGGTGGCGATATGGGCGCCCATGTCTGGTCGCCGAAGTTCCTTCGAGAGGAGCTTCTTCCAAACTTCCGGCTCACTGGCTGGTCACCCGATTGGTATGCCGGCTTCCCCGCGTTCACGTTCTACATGATCATCCCTTCGCTCGCGATTGTCATCGTGAACGTCGGAATCGAATTCAGCTTCGGCCCGCTCGACATCGATCTCGACTTCTGGGCGTTTGTCGGAGCGCTTCTGGCCACCTACGAAATTGGTCGCCGCCTCCGGGTCTCGTCGACCGCTCGGATGGTCTCGCTGGTCGGTGTGGCGGCCTCGAGCATCGCCTTGTCGTGGCGATACGACGGCCGCACTTTAGACCCGAAGAACATTCTCCGGTTCTGGTCGCCGGTTGAGCCGTTCACCTACAACGACACCTCGTTGGATCTAGCGGTAGCCGCGATCGTGCTGCCGGCGGCGGTCGGTTCTTACGTCTTTTGCCGAGTCGCACAAACGGGGCGCTGGCGGGGGGTGATCACTGCCGCCGCGGTGACCACCACGATCCTCATTGTTCCAATTCCTTACGGCGTGGCGATGAAGCTCATCGTGATCTCCGGCATCATCACCCTCCCGCTCGCCGCGTATGCGGCTGGCCGCCTGGGCGGTCTGGCGTTTCCTGGTCCCGCATTACTCGCGGTGATGACACTGCCGTTCCTGTTTGATCGGTCGTTCAACATCTACGGCGGCAACATCATGTCGACGATGGCGGGCGAGTTCGCTTACTCGATGGGCCTGTCGATTGCGGTGCTGTTCATCGGCGTTGCGGTGCGGGGCACCGAGACCGGACGACACCGCGGCATTGCCGCGGCTCTCCTCGCGCTAGCGGGCCTTACCCACCTGTTTGCCGCGTTCTTCGCGATCGTTGTCAGCGTGGCGATCTTCCTTGTTCGAATGGGCAAGAAGGAGTTCGGCTGGTTCCTCGTGATGGGTCCGCTGGCGGGCTTGCTCGCCGCCTTCTGGGTGCTGCCCTTCTATTGGAATACCCGGTACCTGAACGACATGGGTTGGGGCAAGGAACGTGACTATGTCGGCGCGCTCTGGGACCGCGGCGGCGACTTTGGTGGTCACACCTTCCTCACGAATGCATTGCCGTTACAGATCTTCGTCGTTCTTGCGATCGTGTCAGCGGTCATCTGCGCGGTACGGCGAGTGCGGTTCGGAATCGTGCTGGCCTTCACCGCGATCCTGTTCGCGATCGCTTTCTTCTTGCTTCCCGAAAGCCGCCTCTGGAATGTCCGGATCCTGCCCTTCTACTACCTGTCGCTCTACCTCCTGAGTGGTGTCGGTATCGCGGAGGGCAGCCGGGTGGCGGCTGACTTCTTGCGAGCCCCCGACGCTATTCGCGAGCGCCGGCCCACCGCCGCGGCGGGCTTTCCGGCCCTGCTCACGATGGTCGTCGTGATCCTGGCACTTGGTTTGCCGCTTCGCTCGGTCCCGTTTGGCACACTCTATACCCAAGACGGCGCCCACGAGTACGGCCTCGATTTCTTGGAGCGCGGCACTCGAGAACTCAACCTCGGCCCCGGGTGGATGCGTTACAACTTCCGGGGCTACGAAGCGGCCCCAGGCAACGAGGAGTACCGCCACCTCGTCGTCACGATGGACCGGGTCGGCGAAGAGTTCGGGTGTGGCCAGTCGCTTTGGGAGTACGAGGGCGACCGATTGGGGTCCTACGGCACCCCGATGGCACCGATGCTGCTCCCGCACTGGACCGACGGTTGCATCGGCTCCATGGAGGGCCTCTACTTCGAAGCATCGGCCACCACGCCCTACCATTTCCTTCTCCAATCGGAGCTCTCCACCGGGCCATCCCGGGCCATGCGAGACATGCCGTACTCGGGGCTCAACGTCGAGAAGGGTGTCGAGGGTCTGCAGACGATGGGCGTTCGTTACTACATGGCCTCCACCGAGCAAGCCATCGCGCAGGCTCGAGATACCGCCGCCCTCGAAGAAATCGCGACAAGCGGTCCGTGGGCGATCTTCTTGGTCGAGGGGCAATCCGTTGTGGAGGGCCTTTCGCAGATGCCGGTTGTCGTCGACGGTGTCGACGCCGGCGGCGAGGAGTGGCTCATTCCCACGGTGGCATGGTGGGAGAGCGGCCACAACACGCCGCTTGTCGCGGCCGATGGGCCCGCCGACTGGCCGCGGTCATCGATCGAGGACCTGGTGGAGACAGACCCTGCGCTGCAGGCGGCCGCGACCACCGAGGATCGTGTCCTCGAGATGCGTTTGCTGGCCGAACGCACCGACGAATGGCTTCCCTCCGAGGCGATCGACGTCGCCGAGATCACCAACATCGACACCGACACCGCGTCGATCTCGTTCGATGTCGACCAGATTGGCACCCCGGTACTCGTGCGGGCCAGCTACTTCCCGAACTGGAATGTCTCGGGTGCCGACGGTCCCTACCGCGTGGCCCCGAACCTCATGGTGGTCGTGCCAACCGACACCCACGTTGAGCTCACCTACGGTCGTTCCAACGTCGAGATCTTGTCGATGGGTCTCACCTTCCTGGGCTTTGCGGCATTGTTCGGGCTTCGCCGAATCCCGCGGGCACGCAGCGACGAACGAGTGTGGGACCTTGCGGGCGACCGACTGGCGCTTCCCCCGATCGATGAGATCTATGACGACGTGCGTTCCGGGGTGATGGATCGTGTTGCGCTGGAGGACATCGAGCGCGATGCAGGTGACCATCTGACCTGGGCCATAGTTACCGCGTGGATTTCGCTGGCACTCATGTTCGCTTCGTGTGTCGTGTCCTGGCTTGCCACCCGAAGCTACGAATGGCTCGTGCCCGGCGGCGACAAACCCAAGGCCTCATTCCTCGTGTTCGCGCCGGGAGCGATCGGCGCCATCCTGTTTGTCTTCGTGGCCGTGCCGGGAATTGCTGCGGCGTACCGGTATCGCCGAGCGGCACTGCGTGGCGCGTTCCTCCTAGCTGATGTCGTCGGTGAAAATGACGATGATGACGACGACGACCCCTTCGGGCAGTGACCCCGAGGATCGTGTCGCCGGGCGGGTTTGACCGCCCCGCCTCACAGCGCTTTGCCCTGGTCGGTCTGATTGCGACGGCAGTCGATTTCGGCCTTGCCGTTGGTCTGGTTGAAGGTGGCGTCCCGCGCTTCGCCGCCGATCTGATTGCCCTCACACTCGCGGCAATCGTCTCGCTCCGTTTACACGCGGCCGTCACGTTGCGGGGCGACACACTGGACCGCTGGATTCGTCAGCCCACCGTCTTCGCGGTGGTCGCGATGTTGACGGGAGCGGTCGACATCGCGATCTTCGTGTCGCTCGGCTCGCGAGCGGCGTGGGTCGCCAAGCTGGTCGCACTTGGCAGCGCGGCAGTGCTTCGGGCATTGGCCCACCGACTCGTTCTGTTTCGGGCCGTGCAGCGCAGCCAAGACAATCCGTCGAGCCGTCCGCCAGCGTTGGGCAGCGTCCGACTGTCGATCGTGGTGCCCGCGTTCCATGAGTCCTCCCGGATAGGCGCGACGATCGCGCGAATTCGTGAAGAGCTCAGCGAATTACACGAGGCCGACGAACTCGAGATCGTCATCGTCGACGATGGCTCCACCGACGACACCGCAGCCGCCGCTCGGGCGGCCGGCGCGGATCAGGTGGTCGTGCAGCCGCGGAACCGCGGCAAGGGTGCGGCTGTGCGAGCCGGCGTCGCCGTGTCGAATGGCCGAACCGTGGCATTCACCGATGCTGATCTCGCCTATACGCCCCGCCAGATGCTTCCGATGCTCGACGTGATCGAGACGGGTTGGGATGTCGTGATCGGCAATCGCCACGACAACAACTCCGAAACGCTGGTGGGCACGTCGGCGCTTCGATTGTTTGGGAGCCGGGTCGTCAATATGGCGACGAACATCATGTTGCTGGGCAACTATCGAGATACGCAGTGCGGCTGCAAAGCCTTCCGGTCCGATGTCGCCAAAATCGTTTTGGGTGCGGGTCAGATCGACGGCTTCGCCTTTGACATCGAGATCCTGCACCTCATCGAACGCTACGGGTTCACCCTCAAGGAGGTGCCCGTCGAAGTCGTCAACAGTGAAACGTCCACCGTGCGAGCGCTCCACGATGGCCTCCTCGTTGGTCGTGACATTCTTCGCATTCGCCGGATTGCCGCGCGTGGTGGTTATCCCTCGCTTTCAGCCGACGCCGTGCCGACAGGGATCGACGAGCCCGACTCCACCGGAAAGTAGATTTCTCACGTGACCACTGATTTCGATGCGATTTTCAAGGCCTACGACGTGCGGGGCACTGTTCCCGGCCAGTTCGACGCCGACGGTGCCCGGGCCATTGGCGGCGCCTTTGCCCGGTTTGTGGCGAGCAAGGGTGAGCGCTCGATCGTTGTGGGGCACGACATGCGCCCCGAGGGTGTTGAGTTCTCGCAGGCCTTTGGTGATGGTGCGCTCGAACACAGCGTCGATGTTGTCGATGTTGGACTCTGCGCCACCGACATGATGTATTACGCGTCGGGTGTGCTGGAGATGCCTGGTGCCGTTTTCACCGCATCTCATAATCCCGCCGGCTACAACGGCATCAAGATGTGTCTCGCCAAGGCGGCGCCGATTGGTGCCGATTCAGGGCTCGACGCGATCAAGCAGATGGCGAAGGCTGGTCCGGACACGACAGGCTCGACCGGCGCCCGCACCGCGCAGGACATGCTCGAGGGTTACGTCGCCCACGTGCACTCGTTCGTTGATCTCTCGGTGCTGAAGCCTCTCAAGATCGTGGCCGACACAGCCAACGGCATGGGCGGCCTCGTGCTGCCCGCCGTGATGGCCTCGCTGCCGTTCGAAGTCGACCACATGTACCCGGAGCTCGACGGCACCTTCCCGAATCATCCTGCCGACCCGATCCAACCCGAGAACCAGGTGGACCTCATGGCCCGCGTGCTCGAACTGGGCGCCGATATCGGCCTCGCGTTCGACGGCGATGCCGACCGCGTCTTCCTCGTTGATGAGACCGCTCGGGCTATCTCGGGATCCCTCACCACGGCGTTGGTCGCCCGTTCGATTCTCGCCCATGAGCCGGGCGCCACGATCATTCACAATCTGATCTGCTCGAAGACCGTTCCCGAGGTAATTGCCGAGGGTGGCGGCATCGCCGTGCGCACCCGAGTCGGCCACTCCTTCATCAAGGAGGTCATGGCCGAAACTGGAGCGGCCTTCGGTGGCGAGCATTCGGGTCACTACTACTTCCGCGACAATTATCGAGCCGACAGCGGCCTGATTGCGGCTCTGGTCATCCTCGAAGCGCTGAGCCACCATCCGGCTGGCCTCGCCGATCTCGTCTCGACTCTCGACCGATATGTCGCGTCGGGCGAAATCAACACCACAGTCGACGATGCAGCTGCAGTCATCGAGCGGGTCGCCGGTGCCCATAGTGATGCCCAGCTGGATCGAATGGACGGCCTGACGGTCGATCATGGCGACTGGTGGTTTAACCTCCGTGCGTCAAACACCGAACCCTTGCTGCGACTCAACCTCGAAGCAGGCACCGCCGAAGAGGTCGACCAGCGGGTCGAGGAAGTACGCGCCCTGTTCGGCTGAACAAATGGTTGACTGTTGGTCAGCCGTTCCACTGGAGGAACCACATGCCGCTCGATACTCGACTGCTCGAAATCCTTGCGTGCCCTGCCGACAAGGGTCCGCTGTTCTACTTCGCCGATGAAGACTCGCTGTATAACCCGCGTCTGCAGAAGCGTTATCGCGTGCACGAAGGCGACATCCCGGTGATGCTGCCCGACGAGGCCGAAGACATCGACGACACCGAACACGCCCGCCTGGTCGCAAAGGCCGCGGCCGACGGAGTCACACCCACGTTCGAGGCATAAGGGCGTCTCATGTCAGCCGAGGAGCTACTCGAAGCGCTTCGTCACCTACCTGACCAGGTGCGCGATGCTGCGGTCGCCGCGGCCGATGTCGACGACCTTCCTGATCACGAAGGCATCAGCAATGTCGCCATCTTCGGCGTTGGCGGAGGCCGGGTCGCGGCCGATGTGATCGAGGCCATCGGCGAACTTCGCGGCAACGTGCCAATCATCGCCACCGGGGCGCGCTGCCCCGGCTGGCTTGGTGAGTCGAGCCTCGCCATCGCCCTCTCGCCGTCGGGCGATGACCAGGCCACTCTTGCCGCGGCCACTGAGGCGCGCGCGGCGGGCGCTCGTCTTGTGGCGGTCACCTCCGGCGGCGCGCTCGGCGCGGCCTGCAAGGAGTGGGGTGTTTCTGTCGTACCTGTCGATGCCGAAGCTGGCCCTGCCGCCGGTCTGGGCGTGTCAATTGTTCCCGCTCTTGTTCTCCTCGAACGGCTCGGCCTCGCGGCAGGAATGAGCCGAGCCATCTCGGGCGTTGCCGAGCAGTTGGCCAAACGTCACGCGTCGCTCGACAAAGACCTGAGCGCCATCGAAGCGCTCGCCAGTGTGCTGCCCGGCCGTATCGCGATCGTCACTGGCGCTGGTGCGATGGGCAAACACGCAGCTCGCCGCTGGGTGCAGGAGATCGACCGAGTCGGGGGAGTGGCCGCGGTTCGACGTCGACTCCCAACCGGGGAGGCCGACGTGGCTACCGGTGTACGCCTGTCGGAGGCAACCACCAAGGGTGCGGTGCTCGTTGTGCTGCGTCACGACTACGAACCCGAGGGGCTCGATGGGGGTGTCGCACTGCTTACCGAGGCATTCGCCGAGATCCACACGTTTACGGCCGAGGGTGATGGTCCGCTCGCACAACTCCTCGACCTTGTCCTCTTGGCCGACGCGACGGCTGCCGCTCTGGTCCGCCTAACCGGAGGCTGAATCCCGTGCAGCTGCTCGAAGGAATCATTCGTGACTACGACTGGGGTTCGACCACTTCGATCCCTGAGCTGCTGGGTCGACCGGTTGATGGCACTCCAGCGGCCGAGCTTTGGTTTGGCGCCCACCCGAGCGCACCATCGCTCGTTGGTTGTGATGGCGTCGCCCTCGATGCCCTCGTGGCCGCCGACCCCGCTGCTGCCCTCGGCGAAGCGGTTGCCGCCCACTTCGGATCGCTGCCCTTCTTGTTGAAGGTGCTCGCCGCGGCGTCACCGCTCTCGCTGCAGGCCCACCCGTCAATACCGCAGGCCGAAGCAGGCTTCGCCCGCGAGGACGCCGCCGGGATTGCCGTTGACGCACCGAACCGATCGTTTCGCGATCGGCTTCACAAGCCCGAGTTGATCTGTGCGCTCACCGAGTTCGACGTGCTCTGTGGATTCCGCGACCCCGCCGCCACCCTCGAAGGGTTGGCGACAATCGCCGTAACGGCGCTCAATACCGTTCGCGACATGATCGAAGCCGATCCGAGTCCCGCAGGCCTGAGCAACCTGCTTGAGTGGCTACTCACGCTCGACGCCGCTGATAGCGCGGCCCTGGCCGAGCCAGTGGTCGCGGCCTGCGTGATCGCAACCGAAGGCCCGTTCGCGGCCGAGCGGGCGATGGCGGCGGCGCTCGGCGCCCGCTATCCGGGCGACGCTGGTGTTGTCACGGCTCTATTGCTCAACTTCGTCACGTTGCAGCCGGGCGAAGCCCTCTTCCTTGGCTCCGGAAACCTCCACGCGTACCTGCAGGGCACGGGCGTCGAGATCATGGCCAACAGCGACAATGTCCTGCGCGGTGGCTTCAGCTCGAAACATGTCGACGTGCCCACGCTGATCGACGTGGTGGAGGCGCATCCCGTCGTCCCTGAGGTCCAGCGACCCGCGCTCATCAATGGAGTTGCTACCTACGACATCCCCGTGCCGGAGTTTTCCCTGCAACGCATCGAGATCGACGGCGAATGTGTACTCGAACCCGGCCCGGCCATTTTGCTCTGCACCAAAGGTCACGCCGAGTGCGGCGATCATGTTCTCGACCGCGGATCCGCGGCATGGACCCCCGCTAGCGACGGTCCGCTCACCCTTACCGGACGCGCCACCGTGTTCCGGGCCGGCGTCGGGTTGCTGCCCGAAATACACGCGCAAAAGGCCTGAGACATTCGGCTCATGCTCCTAAGGCTCCCGACGTCCTACACTGATGCGTTGCGGGCTGTTCCGAATGGTGTCAGCTGACCCCGGCCTGCTTCTTTCACTCATACCCTCTCACCCCAAGAATGAGGAGCCCTCGTGGCACTTACAGCTGATCAATACAAGGTCGCGGACCTAAGCCTGGCCGAATTCGGCCGCAAGGAAATCCGCCTCGCCGAACACGAAATGCCGGGCCTTATGGCTCTGCGTGGCAAGTACGCCGACGAGCAGCCGCTCGCCGGAGCTCGTATCGCCGGCTCGCTACACATGACGGTCCAGACCGCCGTGTTGATCGAGACCCTCACGGTCCTCGGCGCCGACGTGCGCTGGGTGAGCTGCAACATCTTCTCGACCCAGGACCATGCGGCCGCGGCGATCGCCGTTGGTCCGAACGGCACCGAAGAAGCCCCCGATGGCACTCCGGTCTTCGCATGGAAGGGCGAGACGCTGGAGGAGTACTGGTGGGCCACTGAGCAGCTGTTCCACTGGCCCGATGGCGGCGGCCCCAACCTGATCCTCGACGACGGTGGCGACGCCACGATGCTCGTCCACAAGGGTCTCGAGTTCGAAAAGGCCGGCTCCATTCCGCAGACCGATGAAAACGCTTCGGAAGAAGAGGGCGTCTTCATGGAGCGCATCCGTGACATTGCCGGCCGTGACGCCGACATCTGGTCGCGCCTCGCTCCGGGAATCCGCGGCGTTTCCGAAGAGACCACCACCGGCGTGCACCGTCTTTACCAAATGATGGAATCCGGCGAACTGCTGTTCCCGGCCATCAACGTCAACGACTCGGTCACTAAGTCCAAGTTCGACAACCTCTACGGCTGTCGTCACTCGCTCATCGATGGCCTCAACCGCGCCACCGACGTCATGATCGGCGGCAAGGTTGCCGTCGTGTGTGGCTTCGGTGATGTGGGCAAGGGCTGCGCTGAGTCGCTGGCCGGCCAGGGTGCACGAGTGATCGTCACCGAAGTCGACCCGATCTGTGCCCTGCAGGCTGCCATGACCGGCTACGAGGTCAACACTCTCGAAGCCGTCATCGACAAGGCCGACATCTTCATCACCACAACCGGCAACAAGGACATCATCCTCGCCGGTCACATGGCGAAGATGAAGCATCAGGCAATCGTCGGCAACATCGGCCACTTCGACAACGAGCTTGACATGGCTGGCCTGAACAAGATGTCCGATGTGCAGCGCATCAACATCAAGCCCCAGGTCGACGAGTACGTCTTCCCCGACGGCCACTCGGTTCTGATCCTCAGCGAGGGTCGCCTGTTGAACCTCGGCAACGCCACTGGTCACCCGTCGTTCGTGATGAGCTGCTCGTTCACCAACCAGGTGCTCGCTCAGATCGAACTCCACGCCAACGGCGACACGATCGAAATGGGCGTCCACGTGCTGTCCAAGGAACTCGATGAGGAAGTCGCTCGACTCCACCTCGATGCCCTCGGCGTCAAGCTCACTCGCATGACCGACGACCAGGCCGCTTACCTCGGCATCTCGGCCGACGGCCCCTACAAGCCCGAGCACTACCGCTACTAGCCCCCCCAATCTCTGCACCGTTCTCCGCCGCTGGCGGCGCGAAACAGGTCAGAGATGGTCGGGAAAAGTGAACGGCTGTTAACGTCCCCTCTGTCGAATCTGACAGAGGGGACGTTCGCGTCATGGCAACAGTGGATCGTGGAGTTTGGTTAGCACCGGAAGGGTTGCCCGCTGCAGACATCGCCGCACTCGGGCCTCGGCTCGAGGGGCTCGGCTACTCGACCTTGTGGGTCGGGGAGACCTTCGGACGAGACCCGTTCGCGCTTCTCGCCCACGTTGGCGCGAAGACATCGACGCTCAACGTCGCCACCGGAATCGCCAACATCTACAACCGCCACCCCGGTGTGATGCTGCAGGGCGCCAACACCGTTGCCGAGCAGACGGGCGGACGCATGACGCTCGGCCTCGGAGTGTCGAGCCCCGCGATCGTCAACAAGGTTCGCGGCATCGAATACGACAAGCCGCTTTCGTTCCTGCGTTCGTATCTCGACGTGATGGAGGGTGCGCTCTACACCTCGGTGAAGCCGGCGGATCCAGTGCCAGTGGTGCTCGCGGCCCTCGGTCCCAAGATGCTGGAGCTCGCGGCCGAACGCACGGCTGGCGCCCATCCGTACAACACCAGTCCTGAGCACACCGCAATGGCTCGTGAGGTGATGGGGCCCGATGCCGGTCTCTACGTCGAGCAGAAGGTCATGCTCACCGACGACCCGGTTCTCGCTCGCGAGACGGGTGCCAAGGTGCTGAAGTTCTATTCCCGGGCGCCCGGATATCGCAACGCGTGGCTGCGCATGGGCTTCACGGAAGAAGACATCGACGGCCTGAGCGAGAAGCTGGTTGACGCCCTCGTTGCGTGGGGCGATGTCGATGCCATCGAAGCGCGCCTCGCCGAGCACGCCGAAGCCGGTGCGACCCACATCTGTATTCAACCGCTCCATCCCGAACACGGCGTGGGTGTGATCGACGACGAGGTGCTCGCCGCCCTCGCACCCGGAGGTGCTTCGTGAGCGAACGAATCACGGTCTCGGTCGAAGGCGGCGTCGCCGACGTCCACCTGGATCGCGGCGACAAGATGAACGCGATGGACGGCAAGATGTTTGCCGCCCTCGTAGCCACGGCCGACGAGCTCGCCGAGCGCAACGACGTCCGCGCCGTGGTGTTGTCGGGCAACGGCCCGTCCTTCTGTGCTGGGCTCGACTTCTCTGGCTTTCAGGCGATGGCCGGTGGTGCCGGTGGAGACGAATCCAACAGCACCGGCTCGATCGGTGCGGTCGACAAGAAAGAACGTGAACACGTCACCCACCAGGCCCAGCAGGCCGTGTGGGGTTGGCATCAGCTCCCGATGCCAGTGATTGCTGCCGTGCACGGCGTGGCCTTTGGTGCGGGCTGTCAGCTTGCGGTTGGCGCCGACATT
>Ga0114997_10000183_pt1 | contig 48252 bp, 43 predicted proteins | sample ArcticOcean_MG_C_2_FD_87045 | JGI IMG/M metagenome (GOLD analysis project Ga0114997, IMG submission 87045) | Marine microbial communities from western Arctic Ocean - ArcticOcean_MG_CB4_136 | ecosystem: Environmental > Aquatic > Marine > Oceanic | place: Arctic Ocean: Canada Basin | collected... | reverse complement strand
CGGCATCGATGTGGGAGGTACTGCCCACCGCGTCCTCTGCGTCCCAGCGATGCACGGCCGTCTCTTGCAACATGCGCCGGTGGTAGAAGCCGCCATTGCGACGATCGGTCCATGACCAGACCGGCTTGTTGGGGCCGATGTCTCGCAGCGCCGCAATCACCAGATCGAGACCTTCGCGACACCAATCCCACGGCGCGGCAAAATCGGCCGGCTCAGGGGTCGGCCAGCGCTCTGGTTTCACAACGCGGTTGGCGCACCAGTGCGCAACTCGGCGGTGAACACCGGCCGTGTGGATCGCCAACTCGGCGGCATTCCATTCGGGGCAGGCCCGCACCATCGCGGTGGGATTCGACTCAGCCGCGGTGATCAGCGCCTCGCCATCACGACTAATGATCTGCAGTGAAGTTTCGAGGTCGAGAGGCATCGAGTGCGACGGTAGCGGGGCCGTCGGGTAGTCACGTTGACCATGGACAACTCCGTTCGCCGGCTCGAAGGCCCACTGCAGCCACGCGCCCTAGCGTTTCTCACTCGTAGCACAGACAGGACAGCTTCCCGTCGAAGTTGGTTTCGAGCACCGATGGCGGACCTCAACGCTGACGAGTTCACGGCCGACGCGGACCGCTTTGTAGACGACCTCAACAACGGCATGTCCATAGCTGTCGCACTCGAAGTGGCTAACGCCGTCGTGCATCATCCCGACGTGATCGCCGCGGGCACCGCAATGCTGGCGAACGGCGGCTCGATCGACATGAAGCAGTTGGCCGCGGACGCCGGTATGAGCCGGGCCTCGCCCTACCGGTACTACCCCGACAAGGTGAAGGTAGAAGCCGAGATCGCCGGAGCCGGCATTGAGGGGATGGTCGCGGCTACTCATGGCGAACACTCAGTCGCTGACAAGTTCGGCGCCGCGGCCGAATACCTGATCGACAACCCCGGTGAAGCCGCCGCGCTGATCCCGTTTGCCGCGATGGTTTTCGTGAGTGTGCTCGGCCCCACGGTCGAACGGACCACCGGTGATGGTGCGTCGGCTCCGATCATCGTGGGGATTGCGGTGATGGCGGCCACGCTTGGTCGCCAGCCTGGCGACGAAGACCTACTCCGGCGTTACATCGCTGAGTGCGCCGCCGTGCCTCGTTAACGGTCTTTCGTAACGATCCAGCCGCCACGGCGGCGAATCTCCAACACGAGCGCCTTGGTCGATATTGTCCGGAGCGCGATCTCGGCTTCGGTCATTTCGGCCGCCGGCTTCGCCCCGTGGGCCTGGGCCTCCTCCACTTGGGCCTCTTCGGTGTTTGCCTCGGCCTTGGCGGGGGCCTTCGCTGGGGTCTTCGCTGTCGGCTTAGCTGGCGCCTTCTTCTTCGCCGGGGGCGCGGCGTGCTCGGCTTCGTACTCTGCGGTCTGCAGTTGATCGATGTATTCGGAGGCTTCGTCAGCGGTGAACTTTCCACCGGCCTGGCGCTGGTTAAACCCCATAGGGCCGCGGGCGTCTCGGAAGTCGTCGTGGCCAGCATTCTGGAGGAGCTCGAGCAGATCCTTTACCTGACGGCCCGACGCGGACGGGCCGGTGCTTTGACCGAATGCCATGAGCGAGTCTGGCCCGTCAGTCCGCGTCGCGTTGCTGGTGATCAAAGATCGAGGTGTAGCTACCGCGAAACCAATCGGGTGCGGTGGGCATGGTGCGGCCCGCGACCGTGAGCTGTTCGGGCGCCGCGCCGCGCACGAGCCGGTGAGCGTTTCGGCCCGCCTTGCCGTTGGTGCCCACGCCGAGCAGGGGATAGGAGTCGGCCCGCGAATACGTCTGGAGGAGAAGCGGCCGCATCCGCTCTGATTCGTTGGGTGCCGATCCGTGGACGGCGCAACAGTTGTGCACGGTCACGCTTCCGGCCGAACCCTGCAGATAGTCAGCCGTGTCGACACCGGCGCGGGCGACATCTTCATCCCGCAGTGAGCCGCTCCAACCCCCGTCGTTGTTGGTGAGGTTGTAGAGCTCGCCGACGTGGCTGCCTGGCACGATTCCCATCGGTCCCATCTCGTCGTCGACATCGCAGAGGTAGACGCCAATAGTGAGTGGAGAGAAATCGGTGTGCGGCCAGAACTGGATGTCTTGATGCCACTTCACTTCTTCGCCTCCGCTGGCCCACTTGATGTTGAGCTTCGAGTGGTGGAAGCGGACGTTGGGGCCGAGTAGCGCCTCGGCGAGATCGGTGACCGGGCCGTCGAGGCTGAACTCGGCGAACGTGTCATCTAAGTCGACCGGCGAGTTGATTCGTCGGAGCCGCGGATGGTCGGCGGTGTGGTCGGGCTCGCGGTCGAATCGGATGTCGCTGGCGTCGGCGGTGCGAGACGCATCGATGAGCGTGTCCATTGCCGTGGTGAGCCGCCGAAGCCAGTCGTCATCGATGAACGACTCAAGCCGGAGGTAGCCATCTCGTTCGTATCGGTTGCGATCCTCGTCGGTTACCGGCTGTGGCATGGCGACACCCTAAACCGCGCGAACGGCGCCTTCTCGCTGGGTGTTCTCTACAGCCTCGCTCTGACATTTCCCGACCCCCGCCGCCACCGCAACCGGCGCAACGACGACCACCGGCTATCCGGTTGTTGTACCAACCACCACAGTGTCGGAGCATCCGACGGCCGGCGGGTATCCGGCTAAGGACTGCCGATTTCCTTCTCCATCGCGTAGGCGGCCTACGGTCGCTCCGTGCGGCTCCTGACAGACACAACTCCTCTCCGGGAGAGCCGATAGTTCCGCCTACTGTTCATCGGTCGAACGATCTCGGTGACGGGTTCACAGTTCACCGTTGTCGCCGCGCCGGTTCAGGTGTTTGTGATCACCGACTCGACGCTGATGGTCGGCCTTCTCGGGCTCGCCCAGTTGCCGGTGTTGCTCTTGGCATCGTTCCTCGGGGGAAGTCTGGCCGATGCCTTCGATCGCCGGAAGATACTGATCGTCACCCAGATCTTACTTGCGCTCGCGTCGGCTGGACTTGCACTCAACGCCATGTTGGCGTTTCCGCGACTGTCCGTCGTGTTCTTGCTCACATCAGTGATCGCGGCACTCGCCGGGATCGATAGCCCCACCCGTGCAGCAGTGGTGCCGACTCTCGTTCCACCGGCCCAGTTACCGGCCGCCGCGGCGTTGAATCAGCTGAGCTTCCAGATCGCGTCGGTGCTGGGCCCGGTGCTGGCCGGCCTCGTGATCACCACCGACATAGCGGTCGCGTATTGGGTCGACGTCGCTACCTTTATAGCCGGCATCATCTCGCTGCTGCTGATGACGCCGCTGATCCCCATCGGGGGAGGAACACCGCCGGGATGGCGCACGGCCACGGCGGGGTGGAACTACCTGCGATCGGTGCCTGCGGTCGAAGGCGCCTTCGTGATCGACCTCAACGCCATGGTGTTCGGGATGCCGCGGGCGCTCTTTCCGGAGATGGCGCGCGACGTATTCAACGCGCCTGAACTCGTCGGATTGATGTACGCCGCTCCTGCTGCTGGCGCGCTCATTGGCGCGGCGACATCGGGTTGGATGACTGGCGTTGATCGCCAGGGTCGGGGCGCGCTGTTTGCGGTCTTGCTGTGGGGCACGTCGGTTGCGATCTTCGGATTCTCGCCCTGGTTCTGGGTCGCCCTGGTGCTGCTGGCAATCGCGGGATGGGCCGACGTCGTGTCGGCGGTTATGCGCAACACCATCATTCAACTGACAGTGCCCGACGAGTTGCGTGGCCGCTTGAGCGCGCTCCACATCGCGAATGTCACCGGCGGGCCGCGGTTGGGCGACACCGAGTCCGGAGCGGCCGGGGCAGCCACGAACGTGCAGGTCTCCGCCTGGAGTGGGGGGCTGGTTTGTGTCGTGGGTGTCGGGCTGGTCGCTCGCGCCTATCCGGCGTTGCGGTCGTGGCGCCTGTCTGACCACGATCAATCGTCGTAGCGAAACAACTCAGTAGAAGAGAGCGGGTACGGAGAATCGAACTCCGGTCAACAGGTTGGAAACCTGTGGCTCTACCATTGAGCTACACCCGCGGTGAGCAAAGGTTAGCGGTCGAGATCGTGGACGCGGACGACATGGCCTCCGAAGTGAGGACTGAGTTGCCGAGGCGCGCCGTTAGGCTTTAGGGCGATGAGTTCCAGCAACGTTTCCAGCACGGTCGAGCGACTTGATGACAACAAAGTCAAGCTCTCGGTCGAGGTCGATGAGACCGCATTCGACTCCGCCCTCAACGCCGCGTTCAAGCGCATCGCTAAGGAAGTCCGCGTGCCCGGCTTTCGGCCTGGCAAGGCGCCTCGCAAGCTGCTTGAAGCGCAGTTTGGTCACGGCGTAGGCCGCGAGGAAGCGCTCCGAGAGGCGCTTCCCGACTACTACGCCGAGGCAGTCGTTGCCCACGACATCGACGTCATTGCTCCTCCGGAGATCGACATCACCGGTGGCCAAGAAGACGGCCAGGTCACGTTCGACGCGGTTGTCGAAATTCGCCCGGTCGTTGAGGTTGGCGGATACGACGGCCTGCGGGTCACGATTCCCAGCCCGACCCCAAGCGACGAAGAGATCGACGAGCAGATCGACCGCATGCGTCAGCAGTACGCCGAGTTCGTCACCGTTGAGCGGGCTGCCGACGACGGCGACCACGTCACGATCGACATCTCCGGCACCCACGAGGGCGAAGAAGTCCCCGGCCTCACTACCTCCGACTACGACTATGAAGTCGGCACCGGTGCCGTTGTCGCTGAAATCGACGACAACCTTCGCGGTGCGTCCGCGGGCGACGAACGAAAGTTCGATGCCGAGCACCCCGATCCCGACGAAGAAGCGCCGCTCTCGTTCACCCTCAACGTCAAGGAAGTGAAGGAAGCCGTGCTTCCCGAACTCAACGACGAATGGGTCGCCGAGACCAGCGAGTTCGAAACAGTCGAAGAGCTTCGGGCCGACCTCATCGCTCGTATGGGCGCGATGCGTGTCGCTCAATCCCGCATGGCGCTCCAGCAGAACACCGCTGAGGCCTTGGCCGAGCTTGTCACCGCCGAGATTCCTGAAGCGATGATCGAGGGCGAAGTCGACGCTCGATTGTCCGACATGGTGCAGCGACTGCAGCAGCAGGGCATCGACCCGGGCCAGTACCTAGCCCAGATGGGTCAGACCGCCGAGCAGCTACGGGCCGAGTTCCGCGAGCCGGCCGAGTCAGCCGTGAAGGTCGATCTTGCGCTGCGCACCGTCGCCGAGGCCGAAAGTCTATACCCCGACGATGCCAAGCTGACCGAAGCCATCGACGAGATGGCCGGGCAGTCCGGCCAAGACGGCGCTGAGCTCAAAGAGCGACTTGCGGCCGTTGGCCAGTTGAGCTCCCTACGTGCTGACCTGGGTAAACGCGATGCTTTGGAGTGGCTCACCGAAAACGTCGAGCTGATCGACGAAGATGGTGCCCCCGTGGATCGAGCATTGCTCGAGTTTCCCGAAGAAGAAGCCGAAGAAGACGTCGCAGAAGACAGCGTTGCCGAGATCGAAGAGGCAGAGGGAGAAGAAGAGTGAGTATCCAAACCAACACTGGCTCAACAGGCAACGTCATCCCGCCGCAGAACTATCTGGTCCCCACGGTGGTCGAGCAGACCAGTCGCGGCGAGCGGGGTTACGACCTCTACTCGAAGCTGTTGAAGGAAAACATCATCTTCATCGGCACGCCGATCGACGACACGATCGCCAATCTCATCTGCGCCCAGTTGCTGCACCTTGAGTCGGAGAATCCTGACAAGGACATCAACCTCTACATCAATTCTCCGGGTGGCGACATCAACGCGCTGTTCGCGATCTACGACACGATGTCGTACATCAAGCCCGACATCACCACGATCTGCTTCGGTCAGGCGGCGTCAGCCGCTGCCGTGCTGCTTGCAGCGGGGGCCCCGGGCAAGCGCATGGCGCTTCCCCACGCTCGCATCCTCATCCACCAGCCTTACGCCGGTGCCCAGGGACAAGCGAGCGACATCGAGCTCATTGCCAAGGAAATTGCTCGGATGAAGTTGTCGCTCGAAGAGGTGCTCTCGCAGCACACCGGCCAGACGGCCGAGAAGATTTCGGCTGATACCGATCGCGACTTCGTAATGTCAGCGTATGAAGCCAAGGAATACGGCATCATCGATGAAGTGATCGACACGCGCAATGCTGTCGACAACAGCGGCCCGATCACGGCGATCGGCTAAGAGAGCACCGACGAAGGGACAAGGGGGACCTGCGTGGCCAAGTTTGGTGAAGGTGGAGAGCTTCTGAAGTGCTCGTTCTGCGGGAAGTCGCAGAAGCAGGTCAAGAAGCTGATTGCTGGTCCGGGTGTTTACATCTGTGACGAGTGCATTGATCTCTGCAACGAGATCATCGAAGAAGAGCTCGCGGAGACCTCTGAGGTCAGCCTCGGCGAACTCCCGACGCCACGCGAGATCTACCAGTTCCTGAACGACTACATCGTTGGTCAAGACACAGCGAAGCGGATCTTGGCCGTTGCCGTATACAACCACTACAAGCGCGTGCAGCTCAGCTCGGGCCTCGAGAGCGACGTCGAGCTCTCCAAGTCCAATATCTTGCTGATCGGCCCCACCGGCTGCGGCAAAACCCTGATGGCGCAGACCTTGGCTCGCATGCTCAACGTGCCGTTCGCCATCGCCGACGCCACCGCCCTCACCGAGGCGGGTTATGTCGGCGAGGATGTCGAAAACATTCTGCTGAAGCTGATCCAGGCAGCCGACTACGACGTCAAGAAGGCCGAGACCGGCATTATCTACATCGATGAGATCGACAAGGTCGCCCGTAAGAGCGAGAACCCTTCGATCACCCGAGATGTCTCCGGCGAAGGCGTGCAGCAAGCGCTGCTGAAGATCCTCGAAGGCACCACGGCGGCCGTGCCACCACAGGGTGGCCGCAAGCATCCGCACCAAGAATTCATCCAGATCGACACCACCAACGTGTTGTTCATCTGCGGCGGCGCGTTCGCCGGTATCGAGAAGATCGTCGAAAGTCGCATTGGGGCGAAGGGAGTCGGCTTTGGCGCCGATGTCCGCAAATCCGAAGAGAAAGATCTGGGTGCGCTGTTCACCGCGGTGCTCCCGGAGGACCTCACCAAGTTTGGTCTGATCCCGGAATTCATCGGCCGTCTGCCGGTGGTTGGTGCAGTCACCCACCTCGAAGCCGACGCGTTGGTTGAAATTCTCACCGAGCCTCGGAACGCTCTGGTGAAGCAATACCAGAAGATCTTCGAGTTCGAGAATGTCGAGCTTGAGTTCACCGAAGATGCACTCAAGGCCATCGCTGGAGAAGCCATCAAACGAGCCACTGGTGCTCGCGGCCTCCGGGCGATCCTCGAAGAGTGCCTTCTCGACATCATGTACGACCTTCCGGGTCGCGACGATGTCGTGAAGGTGATCGTCGACCGGGCGACCGTGATCGACAAGGCCGAGCCCACGCTCATCACCACCGAAGAGGACCGCGCCGCTAGCTAACGGGAACTCGGCTTCGCCGAGTTCCTCCGAGTTCTGCTGGCGCAGAACTCCCCGGCGCAGTTCTCCGGCACAATGAATGCTGTGGACGCACTCGAAGCTCTCGATCATCTCGACTCGTTGATCAACTACGAGGCCATGCCGCGCGCTGGCGAGATCGAAGGGTTGAGTCTCGAGCCGATGCAGGCGTTCATGAGCGCGCTCGGCGACCCTCATCTGGCCTATCCGGTGATTCACCTCACCGGCACCAACGGCAAAGGGTCCACGGCTCGAATGCTCGAGTCGATCTTCACCGCGATGGGGCTTCGGGCCGGGCTCTACACAAGTCCCCACCTCCACGAAGTGCGCGAGCGTATTCGACTCGGTGGTGAGGCAATCTCCCAAGAGGAATTCGCTCTAGCGATCGCCGACGTCGTTCGAGTGGAAGAAGTCCAGGGCCTTGGCCCACGGACATGGTTCGACACGGTCACCTCCGCCGCCCTGTTGCACTTCGGGAATGAGGCCGTCGACGTCGCCATCATTGAGGTCGGCATGCTTGGGCGCTTCGACTCCACGAACGTGGTGCAGGCCGATGTTGCAGTCATCACGAATGTCGGACTCGACCACACTGACGGCTCATCGGGCTGGCGCGTTCGTGTGGCGGAGGAGAAGGCCGGCATCATCGAACCCGATCGACCGGTGGTGGTGGGGGAGTGCGACGACGAGCTACTTGATGTTGTCGCTTCGGCGCAACCCTCATCGGTGTCCGCACTGGGCCGAGAGATCGAAGTTACGCAAAACCAACTGGCGGTCGGCGGCCGACTCGTCGACATTCGCACGCCGAGGGCGCTTCACGAAGAACTGTTCATCCGGCTGCACGGCGAACACCAGGCCAGCAACGCATCGTTGGCGATAGCCGCAGCCGAAGAGTTCTTCGATGCCGCGCTCACCGAAGAAGTTGTGACCGAGGCGTTCAACGAGATCGAGAATCTGGGCCGCCTCCAGGTCGTACACCGATCGCCCCTCGTGATCGTTGATGCCGCCCACAACGTGCCTGGGGCCGAGGCGCTCGCACAGGCTGTCGAGGAGGAGTTCGGCGGCGGTAGTCGCCGGTTCCTCGTGATTGGGATGCAAGACGGCCGCAACCCCGCCGCAGTGCTGGAGGCGCTCGGTGCCGCCTCGTACGAGCTTGTTATTGTCTGCACAGCTCCCACCGCTCGAGGGATCGACGCTGAGGTGTTGGCCGCGGCCGCCGCAACGGTGGGCGCCCGCGCTGACGTGGTCGTTGACCCGGAGGCTGCGATGGACCACGCCGTCTCTCTAGCGACCGCCGATGACCTCGTGGTGATCGCCGGTTCGACCACGATCATCGCCGCAGCACTGAGTATTGCTGTCGAGTGGTGACCATCGGCCGGGTTGACCTCGACCACTTCGACATCACCACAACTATCTGCGACGCCTTGTTCACCGCCACGATGACGACCGCGAGCGGCGAGTCCGAGACGTGGACCGACAGCTACACGATCGAGATCTAACAACCCAGTCCATCGGGTTGCGTCCGGATAGACCATTGGACCCAGGCGACGGTGGCCGCCGTGGTGTCGAATTCGGATTGATTCTCAGCCTCGGCCTAGTCGGACGGGAGCCGAGGTCGCCGCCGCTAACCTGAGTGCATGGATCGCACTCTTGTCATCTGCAAGCCCGACAGCGTCGAACGAGGCCTCGTCGGGGAGGTTCTCGGCCGCTTCGAGACGAAGGGTCTTCGACTCGCCGCCGCTGAGCTCCGTACCCTCGATGCCGACACGCTCGGCCGACACTACGAAGAACATGCCGGCAAGCCGTTCTACGACGGTCTCGTCGAATTTATGGGCCGCGGCCCTGTGATGGTTGCCGTCGTGGAGGGCCCCGAAGACACGTGGAAGGTCGTCCGCGCAATGATGGGAACCACGAACCCGCTCGAGGCAGCACCCGGGACGATCCGCGGCGACCTCGGCACCCTGTTCACCGAAAACCTCATCCACGGGAGCGACTCGCCCGAGTCCGCTCAGCGTGAGATTGGGATCTTCTTCCCCAATCTCTAGCGAGAGCGTCGGAGCGGGCCTACCACGGAGAGTGGTCCTGGCGGTACAGTTCGTGTGTCTGTTGCAATTTGGCGGCTACTCGCGTCTACACTTTCGCCAGCGGAGGAGCGCACCACACGGGTCGTGTCCTCTGTGCTGTTCGTCCACCCGGTTCGTTCAACCCTGTTCGCACCATTGCATCGAGGCATCTACGCATGGCCGTTGAAGCATTTCTCAACTCGTTTGGCGGCGGTTTCCGGTCGATACTCGGCCGCGACATGGCGGTCGATCTCGGCACCGCCAACACACTCGTCTATGTCCGCGGCGAAGGCATCGTGCTCGATGAGCCGTCGGTTGTCGCGATCAACGTTCACGACGGAAAGCTACTTGCCGTCGGTGTTGAGGCTAAGCGAATGATTGGACGTACACCGTCCAACATCCAGGCGATCCGCCCGCTCAAAGACGGTGTCATCGCCGACTTCGAGATCTGCGAAATGATGCTTCGGTACTTCATCCAAAAGGTGCACCAGCGCAAGTGGGCCAAGCCCCGCATGGTGATCGCCGTTCCGTCGGGGATCACCGGCGTCGAGCAACGGGCTGTGCAGGAAGCTGCAGAATTCGCTGGCGCCCAGAAGCCGGCCTACATCATCGAAGAGCCCATGGCGGCAGCCATCGGCGCCGGCCTCCCGGTGCAGGAACCGACCGGCAACATGATTGTCGACATCGGCGGCGGCACCACTGAAGTCGCCGTGATCTCGCTCGGCGGCGTTGTCGCCAGCCAGTCTGCCCGCGTCGGCGGCGACGAGCTTGACGATGCCATCGTCCAGTTCGTGAAAAAGGAATACAGCCTCGCCCTCGGCGAGCGCACCGCCGAAGAGGTGAAGGTGCAGCTTGGCTCCGCCTTCCCCCTTGAGAAGGAGCTGCGGGCCGAGATCCGCGGTCGCGACCTTGTCTCCGGCCTGCCCCGCACGATCGTTATCGGCACCGAAGAGATCCGTGACGCGATCGAAGAGCCGGTTGCCGCGATCTGCGACGCGGTGAAATCCACTCTCGACAAGACTCCGCCGGAGCTCGCGGCCGACATCATGGAACGTGGCATCACGCTCGCGGGTGGCGGCGCACTCCTGCAGGGCATCGACCGCCGACTCGCCGAAGAAACCGGCATGCCCATCCAACTCGCACCCGAGCCGCTGTACGCAGTGGCGATCGGCTCCGGACAGGTTCTCGAGGAGTTCGAGGCGCTGCGCGGCGTCGTCTTCGGCTCCGGCGAGCTCTAATCCTCTAACACCAGGTCATGGCACAGGCCCAGCGGACTGGGCGGTCCCCGCATCGACTCGTTCTTCTCGCGCTCACGGCGATCACGCTGCTGACCGTGGACCTCAACGGCTTTGGCCCGGCCGAGTCGGCCCAACGGGTGGTGCGAGACGTACTCAACCCGATCACCTCCATTGCCGCGACCGTGGTGTCGCCGATCGGCGACGCGTGGAACTCGGTCTTTAACTATGGCGACCTCGAGTCGGAAAACGAAGCACTGAAGGAGGAGATCGCTGAGCGCACCGGCGCGGCTGTTCGCGCTGAAGCCGACACACAAACCCTCCGACGCTTCTTGGCCGCCGCCGACCTGTCCTACGTGGGTGACATCGACTTCGTCACCGCGGAGGTCGTGCGCTCCTCCGTCGGCAACTTCGATGACCACGTAGTCACAATCAGCAAGGGTTCGCGCGACGGTATCGAGAAGGGGATGGCCGTCGTCACCGCGGCGGGCCTGGTCGGTCGTGTGATCGATGCCGACAACTCAACAGCCGCAGTCCAGTTGCTTACCGACGATTCGCTGTTCGTGGGCGTGCGCCTCGTTTCGACCGATGATGTTGGCCTCGGCCATTCGGTGCCCGGTGAAGATGGCGCGTTCGTTATCGATCGCGGCACCGATCTCCCCGACTCCGATGATCCGTCGCTGCGGCCCGCGATCGGTTCGGCGGTCGTCACCGCGGCTGAGAGTATCTTTCCGGCCGACGTGCCGGTGGGCTTGGTCCGAGAGGTGGAAGAGGCAGCCGACGAAGTCTCGATGATCATTCATGTCGAACTCACCGCCGATGTCGGAGACCTTCACTACGTCTCCGTGCTGCTGGTAGCGCCACTCGAAGAGTTCCGACTGACCGAGGTGCGGCCCAGCTCCGATGCCGGAGAGGGCATCGACCCCGACCCGCTCAACGATCCCCTCGCCGAGGTTGAGGAATGACCTTCTTCAAGATCGGCCTTGTGTTCTTCGTGGCGATCATCTTGCAGCTCACTGTCTTTGTCGACGTGCGGGTTGCCGGCGTTGCTCCTGAGCTCCTCGCCCTCGTCGCTGTATTGGCCGGTTATTTGGCCGGTCCCGAACGTGGCACCACCATCGCGTTCGGCGCGGGCCTGTTGTGGGACGTGTGGCTCCCGACGCCGCTGGGACTTGCCGCGATGGCCTTCGCCACCGCAGCATTCGCTATCGGTTCGCTGGAGTCCGGCCTCTTTACTCAGTCTCGGGCCCAAATTGCCGGCCTGGTCGGCGTCGGCACCTTCGGTTGCGTGCTGGGTTATGCCCTCCTCGGAGAGATCGTCGGTGAGCGGGGCCTGGTCGACCTCGAACTGCTTCGTATTGCATTTGTCAGCTCGCTCTTGAACGCGGCGATCGCACCGCTGATGATCCGACCGATGCGTTGGGCCCTGCGCGGTCCGATCGTGTTCGGCACCCGTGCGGCTGCTCGGTCCTAAGGGTGTGCTGACATCATGGCAATGAACGACGAGGACACAGGCCGGATTCGTCTACGCGTCTACGCGTTCGTTGTCCTGGTCCTCTTCGGTGCGCTTTTCACCCGTCTCTGGTATCTCCAAGGCATCGAGTCTGAGCAATTGCGGGAAGCGGCCGAGGCGCAGGTGTTGCGCCAGGTATTCGAAGAAGCCCCACGTGGTCGCATTCTCGACCGCAGCGGCCGCGTGATCGTCGACAACAAGGTGGTGGACGTCGTCACGATCGACAAGGCCGCGCTCGACGGCATGACCGACGAAGCACAGTTGGAAATGTTCCACTCGTTGGCGGTAGCCATCAGCCGATCAGGCCGACCGACCAAGCTCGACTCGATCGTCGACGAGATCAACAGTGTTGACTATGACTCGTTCGACGTTGTGCCGGTGGCAATCGACGTCGACTCGAGTCTTCTGGTATTCATCGGCGAACGGCCCGATGCCTTCCCCGGCGTCTACGTGGAGTCGCGCACAGTGCGGAGCTACCCGTTTGGCAGCGCCGCCGCCCACATTCTTGGCTACGTCGGGGTGGTCAACCTCGAAGAGATCCAGGCCGGCAACGCCCGTATTGATGAATCTGCCGACGAGGCGAAGACCTACCAACTGAGCGACGAGATCGGGAAGGCCGGCGTTGAGCGCGTGTTTGAGGACGTGCTCCGCGGCGTGCCCGGTGTGCGCTACATCGAAGTCGACAATTTGGGGCGGGTGGTCGGCGAACGCCACGACTTCAGCCGCGCCCCGATCGCTGGAGCCGACCTGTACCTCACCATCGATATCAACCTGCAGGTGATGGCCGAGGAACGACTTGTCTCGGGCCTGGCCGCTCGCCGCGGCGGTAGCGATGATTTCGGAAATGTGTTCGTGTCACCCGCTGGTTCCGTGGTTGCCACCGATCCGGTAACCGGCGAACTGTTGGCTATGGCGAGTTTCCCCACTTACTCGCCGGCGGACTTTGTCAACGGCATCTCCTTCGCCCAGTGGGAACAGTTGCAGGACCCCGGCAACTACACGCCGCTACAGAACCGGACAATCGAGGAGAACTACGCCCCCGGATCGACCTTCAAGCCCATCACGGCGCTCGCCGCGCAGGAGGCTGGGTACCTCGGCGTCGACAGTCCGATCGTGGAAGCTCGCAACGGCAATATTGAAGACGCGGGCGTGTACGTGCTTCCTCAGTGTCGAGAGGAGTTCGAAGCTTCGGATACCTGCAGGATCTCCAGCCCCCGGGAGGGGCAGCCCGCGGCGTCATTCACGCTTGTCGAGGCGTTGAGCGCGTCGAGTGACGTGTACTTCTACAAGCTCGCGGCGGAAGGCTTCTTTCCCGAACCGGTCCGAGGCCCCGAAGGCGACGAGGCGATCCAAGCGATGGCTCACCGGTTCGGCCTCGGTGAGACCACTGCTGTTCAGCTGGTAGGGGAAGCCCCGGGTGCAGTGCCCGATCGTGCCTACTTCGACCTAAAGGCGGAGCAGGGCGTGTTCCTCCGAGACGGCTCGCAATGGCGACCTGGCGACACCGTGCAGCTCTCGATCGGTCAGGGCTTGATGCTGATGACGCCGCTGCAGTTGGTCAACATGTACGCCACGATCGCCAACGGCGGCGATGTGCTGCAAATTAACGTGGCGTCGAAGATCGTGTCTCACGATGGTGAGGTTCTCACCGAATTTGGGCCCCGGGTGCTGCGTAGCGCCGGACTCGCTCCCGCCCATCTTGCCGAGGTGGAAGAGGGCCTGTTGGGCGTGCCGAAGCGCACATCGGTCGATGGAACCGCATGGCGAGCCTTTCAAGGCTTCGATCTGGTCGCATGGCCCGTGGCCGGCAAGACCGGCACCGCCGAGGTCGACGGAAAGGCCGATACCAGCCTGTTCGTTGGTTACGGCCCTGTGATTTCGGGCCGCGACCCGGAGATTGCGGTCGCGGTTGTCCTCGAAGAGTCTGGTTTCGGCAGCTCAGTCGCCGCGCCTGTGGCCCGTGAGCTTCTTGAAGCCTGGGCCACCGACTCGATCCCAATCGCCCGAACAACCGACGAGATCGAGCAGGGCCGTATCGACGTCGCCACCGAAGACGATGTCGCGGCGGACGACAGCGCTTCTTCCTCTGACAACGCGGAGGCCGTCAAATGACCATAGCAGCAGGCCCGTTCGGCACGGGCGGACCTCGCGTTCAGCAGGACGACGACGAACGCTGGTGGTTTGTTGTGGATCCGTTGCTGATCGCGTGCGCCTTCTTCATCACTGTGCTCGGGATGCTGCTCGTCTACTCCGCGACTCGAGGCCCCTCCACCGCGCTCGACCCCGCAAACCGAGACTTTCTCGAACGTCAGCTGCTCTTCGCAGGAGGGGGTTCAGTGGTTGCGTTCGGGGCCGCTCTCGTCGATGTTCGTCGACTGCGATTGTTGATTCCAATTGGCTACTTCGGACTCATCGCGTTGCTCATCGGCGTGCTGATGTTCGGAGTCGAAATCAGTGGCGCACAGGCGTGGTTCCGCGTTGGCGGGCTCACGATGCAGCCCTCGGAACCGGGGAAACTCGTGATAATCGTTGCGCTTGCCGCCGTGCTTGCCGCCGCCCAAGTCACTGTAGGCCGACTGGCCGTCACTCTTGGACTGGCCGGCGTCCCAATCGGTTTGATCTTGCTGCAGCCCGACATGGGCACCATGCTCGTCTACATCATGATCGTGGCCACCATGATCATGATGAGCGAGGTTCGCGGTCGAGCGATCGTTTTGCTCGCCATCGTTGGTATCACCGCCATCGTTGGCGTCTTACAGTCCGATCTCTTGGCCGATTACCAGCAAAACCGCCTCACTGTCTTTCTGCTCGATGACGCCGCGGTGCAAGCCCTCCCGCTCGAGGTGCGGCAGGTGGCCTACAACGCCGAACAGTCACAAATCGCCATCGGCAACGGGGGCCTGGCCGGGCAGGGGCTCTTTGAAGGCACACAAACATCGAGCGGCCTCGTTCCGGTCCAGGAGACCGACTGGATCTTCTCGGTGGCAGGGGAGGAGCTCGGGTTCAGAGGTGCCGGACTACTCCTCGCGGTATACGCACTGCTGCTCTTTCGCATGTGGCGTATTGCCCTCAACGCCACAGATCTCTTCGATCGATTGATCACTGTGGGCGTGATGTCGATGTTTTTGTTTCAGGTCTTCCAGAGCACGGGAATGGCCATGGGCATGATGCCGGTCACCGGCATCCCGCTTCCCATGGTGTCTTACGGCGGATCGTCGATGATCACTTCGATGGCGGCCCTGGGCCTGGTGCTTGGTGTGCACCGCCGCCGGTTCGATTACACCGAACGGTCTTGACCGAGCGCTAGTGTGACGCAATGACCTCCATGTGGCCGCAGCTTGAACCGCTGTTACCCCACGTGCAGAAACCCGCTCGTTACATCGGTTGCGAAGACGGGGCACAAACTCCCGAGCACGGCCCGGGCATTGTCAGCTGGTTGCTCACCTATCCCGACACGTACGAGATCGGATTGCCCAATCAGGGCCTGCAGATCCTCTACGAAATCATCAATGAGCGACCCGACGGCGCCGCCGAACGTTCCTACTCACCGTGGGTCGACATGGAGGAGGTGCTGCGTCGGGAGCGCATGCCGCTGTTCTCGGTCGACACCCATCGCCGGGCCGACGATTTCGACATCATCGCGTTCAACCTCAGCGCCGAGCTCACCTACACAAACCTGGTCAACTGCATTGATCTCGCCGGTGTGCCGATTCGTTCGGCCGACCGGGCCGACGGCGATGCCCTGATCGGTGTTGGCGGCCACTGCACCTATAACCCGGAACCCGTCTCTGACTTTGTCGACTTTGTGGTGCTCGGCGACGGCGAAGAGGCCGTGGGCGACATCACCGAGATCGTTCGTGAGTGGAAGGTAGCGGGCAAGAACTCAGGCACTCGCGAAGGCCTGCTTCGAGAGCTCGCCAAGCTGCCCGGCGTCTACGTCCCCTCGATGTACGACGTCGAGTACGACGGTGCCTTTTTGGCTGGCGTTAACCCACGTTTCGGCGATGTGCCTGCCGTAATCGAGAAGCGCACCATCGCCGACCTGGGCGACTGGCCGTACCCAAAGAACCAGCTCGTCCCCATGACCGAAGTGGTTCACGACCGACTTTCGGTTGAGGTCTTCCGGGGCTGCACCCGAGGCTGTCGCTTCTGTCAGGCCGGCATGATCACGCGGCCCGTGCGCGAACGCCCGGCCGAGCAGGTCAGCAAGATGATCTCTGAAGGCTTGGCCCGCACCGGCTATGACGAGGTCGCCCTCACCAGCCTGTCGACGGCCGATTTCTCCGGTATCGAGAAGGTGGTTGGCGACACGGTCGCCAATTCTGGCGCCAACCAGGTCTCCGTCGCCCTTCCCAGCCTGCGGGTCGACGCATTCACGGTCGGAATCGCCGCTGAACTTCAGCGGGCTCGTCGCACCGGCCTCACGTTTGCTCCCGAAGCGGGCACCTGGCGCATGCGGCAAGTGATCAACAAGCTCATCAGTGAGGAAGATCTCTACGCGGCGGTCGAGTCGGCCTACTCGCAGGGCTGGCGCCGGATGAAGCTCTACTTCCTCACCGGCCTTCCCACCGAGACCGACGAAGACACACTCGGAATCGCCGAGCTCGCCCGCAACTGCGTGAAGCTCGGCAAGACCTATAAGAGTTCGGCTTCGGTCACCGTTTCCGTTGGTGGCTTCGTGCCGAAACCCTTCACCCCGTTCCAATGGTTCGGACAAAACACGGTCGACGAGCTGCAGCGCAAGATTGGCCTGCTGCGAGAAGACACCCGCCGGTCCACTGGTGTGCAGCTCAAGTGGCACGACCCCAAGGCAACACTTGCCGAAGGGATCATGAGCCGCGGCGATCGCCGACTCGGACCAGTCATCGAATACGTGTGGCGCAATGGCGGCACATTCCAGGAGTGGTCGGAGTTCTTCAACTACGACCTGTGGTTGGAGGCCATGGCGGTCAACGACTGTGATGTCGACTGGTACGCCTATCGCCATCGCACCGAAGACGAGGTCCTTCCGTGGGACCACCTGTCGGCCGGGCTCCACAAAGACTTCCTGTGGCAAGACTGGCGCGATGCGCTAGACGAGCTCGGGTTGGAAGATTGCCGGTGGACACCGTGCTACGACTGCGGCGCGTGCACCGGATATGGCATCGAACACCGGGTGGCTTCGGCCACCCCGCCTGCGGGCGGAAGCCAGGGGACCGGCGTTGACCTGTCTGCTGGTGGTGCGGTGCCGGTTGTGCTGCAACCCCGTGCGAGGGCGAGTGCCTCATGATGAACAACAACGTGAGAATGCGTGTCGCCTTCGAAAAATACGGAAAGATTCGTTTCACCTCGCATCGCGATGTGGCCCGAATCTGGGAGCGCACATTGCGCCGGGCCTCGGTGCCCGTCGCGTACAGCGAGGGATTTTCGCCCCGACCGAAGTTGTCCTTTGGTCTGGCGCTGTCGACGGGCCACGAGTCAGATGCCGAATATCTCGACATCGACCTCGACCCCGAACGTGTCGACGGCCTCGACACCGACAAGTTGGTTGATGAACTCTCCGGACACCTTCCGGTAGGGATGGCGGTCACCGCGGTGAACGTCATCGATCGTCAAACCCCGTCACTTCAACAAGCAGTCACCAGTTGTACCTGGCAAATCGATGTGGCCGACATCGATGTCGAAACCGTGGAACGCGCAGTGGCCCGAGCGCTTTCCGCTGAAACGATGGTTGTTACTCGAGAACGGAAAGGCAAGCAGGTCACCGATGACCTCCGCCCTCTCGTCCTCAATCTCAGCGTCGAAGGGCCGATTGAAGCAGACGACACCGGCACCGTTGCCGGTGTGCGGTTGAAAGCAGAACTGGGTACTCAACCCCGCGCGGTGCGAGTATCCGAACTGCTTTCCGCCCTCGATCCACCGCTCACCGAGCGACGAGTAGTACGGCTTCACCAATGGATCACGAACGACGACGACCAGCAGCGCAGCGATCCGCTGAGCGCCGCGGCGTCGCCCGCACCGGTGGGGGCGTCATGAACGCTCACCCCTCGGTGCCCCGAACGAAGGAACACAACGATGGCCGAATCACAGGCCGACAACACCCCTGCCTCAGACGGCGACTCGTCTTCTAAAGCTGAGAAGAACGACACGTCCAGCGCGGACAAACCCAGAATCGGCGATTCTCGCCCGGCCCCACACGACGGTGAGAGCAGCGAGTCCGCCGACGGCGCTGATGGCGAGGGCGGCCCCAAGAAGCGGCGCCGTCGACGCGGTGGCCGCGGACGCGGCCGTGGTGGCCAAGGTGGCCAGGGCGGCAACCAACAGCGCCAGAATCAGGGGGGCCAGGGCGGCAACCAGGAAGGCCAGAAACAGAGTGGCGGCAATCGTCAGGGCAAGGGTGGCAATAAACGTCCCACCCCGATCGAAACCATCATCGACGACGGTCCGATCGAACTCGATGAGAAGACGCTGCAACGGCGTCGTGGCCGCACCCGTAACGGTCAGGCCGTTGGCCGCTACATGATGTGTGTCTCGGTCGGTCCGCTGGCCACTCAGATCTCCACGCTCGAAGGTCGCAAGCTCGTCGAGCACCAGGTGTCTCGGCCGGCCGATGATGTCAGCCAGATCCACGGCAACATCTACATTGGTCGAGTCCAGAACGTACTTCCCGGAATGGAAGCGGCGTTTGTCGACATCGCTACACCGAAGAATGCCGTGCTCTACCGCGGCGACGTGCAATACGACCCGTCAGATGTCGACAAGGGCACCCGCAAGGACAATGCCCGCATCGAAGACATCCTGAAGGCAAAGCAGAACATCATCTGCCAGGTCACCAAGAACCCGATCGCTCACAAGGGCGCCCGGCTCACGCAGGAAGTATCGCTGCCGGGCCGCTTTGTCGTGCTCGTGCCCAACAGTTCGACCTACGGCATCTCCAAGCGCCTGCCCGACGGTGAACGTAAGCGGCTCCGTGGAATTCTCGACAAGGCAAAGCCAAAGCACCACGGCGTGATCGTCCGCACCGCGGCAGAAAACGTGACATCGGAAGAGATCGATCGCGATGTCCGCCGTCTTGTCGCCCAGTGGGACGAGATCGAGAAGCTGGCCAAACAAACAAAGGCCCCGGCTCTGCTCTACCGCGAGCCCGAGGCGGCAGTTCGGATCATCCGTGAGGAGTTCACGAAGGAATACCGCGGTGTGATCATCGACGATCACGATCTCTACGAAGAGATCAAGAGTTATGTCGAGAGCATCACTCCGGCTCTAGCCGAGCGGGTGGAGTACTACGACGCCGAGGCCGAGGGCATTTCACTCTTTGAGCGCCAACACATCGACGAGCAGCTTCGCAAGGCACTCGACCGAAAGGTCTGGCTTCCGTCGGGCGGTTCGCTCATCATCGAAGGCACTGAAGCACTCACGGTGATTGACGTGAACACCGGAAAGAACGTCGGCAAGTCGTCACTTGAAGAGACGGTCTTTCGTAACAATCTCGAAGCGGCCGAGGAGGTTGCAAACCAGCTGCGCCTGCGAGACATCGGCGGCATCATCGTGATCGACTTTGTCGACATGGAGATTGCGAAGAACCGAGCGGAGGTCGTGAAGACATTCCGGACGGTTCTGGCCCGTGACAAGACCCGCACCCAGGTGTTCGATATCTCTGAGCTGGGCTTGGTCGAGATGACCCGTAAGCGCATCGGGGAGGGGCTGCTCGATTCGGTATCGGATATTTGCCCCACCTGCGATGGCAAGGGTCACATCTTGATCGACGGAATGCTTGGCTGACCGGATAACCTGGTACTCCTATGTACGCAGTAGTTAAGACCGGCGGTAAGCAGTACCGCGTTGAGGAAGGCCAGACCATTGAGGTCGAGCGCCTCGGCGAGCCTGGCTCCGACGTCAACCTTCATCCCGTTCTCGTGGTCGATGGCGACAACGTCCTCGCCACCCCCGCACAGCTCAAGGGTGCGTCCGTTTCGGCGACCATCCTCGAGGAGTTCAAGGGCCCGAAGATCAACGGGTTCATCTACAAGAACAAGTCGAACAATCGGAAGCGTTACGGCCATCGTCAGACCTTGGCTCGTATCGAGATCACCGGCATAAAGAAGGGCTGATTCTCCATGTCAAAGACAAAAGGCGGCGGTTCAACCCGCAACGGCCGTGATTCCAATTCTCAGCGCCTTGGCGTGAAGGTGTACGACGGCGGCCAGGTTCTGGCCGGTGGCATCATCGTTCGCCAACGTGGCACCAGGATTCACCCTGGTGAAAATGTCATGAAGGGTGGCGACGACACGCTCTTCGCCACCGCCGATGGCAAGGTGAAATTCGGGCAGCGACGTGGCCGCAAACTCGTCGACATCATTCCTGGCTGAGCCAAGAATTCAAACGAACTGAGAGAGTCCGGTGCTTCGGCGCCGGCTCTTCGCTTTTTGCCGCGAGCGACAACGAGCGCTAGTCGACGCCGAGTGGCAGCGTGTCGGCAGTCATGCCCAGCCACTCAGCGGCCACGCTCCGGGCGTAACGATCCGTCATACCGGCCACCCATTCCACTGAGGCGCGTTGTCGGCCGGCTTGGGAATTGTCGACCAGGAGACGGGCCGGGATACGAGTGGCATCGGCGGCGAGATACTCGACCAAGCCCTGCAGCATCGTGACCACACGCGCCGCTTGTTCCCGAGATTTCGGGCGGAGATAGATGCGCTCATAGTTGAACGCTCGAAATGCCGACAGCGCCTCGGCGTGATCGGTAGTCATCCCGATCCGTCCGGTCTGTTCGGTTGCGTTGATCATCGCCCCGATGAACGCTGCGAGTTGAGTGCGTCGGGTGGCGCCGCAGCGTTCGAGCACGATATCGGGCAGGTCGTCGGGGCGGACCACTCCCGCCGTCGCCGCATCCTCGAAGTCGTGGCAGACATAGGCAATTCGGTCGGCCCAGCTGACGACTTCCGCTTCCGGTGTGAGGGGCGCGGGGCGCGACCAGGAGTGGTTGCGGATGCCATCAAGCGTTTGGAGGCAGAGGTTGAGAGGAGTGAGCGTGACGTCAGCGCCCCAAACGGCGTGGTCGAAGCCTCCTTCGACGTAGGGCGCGAGAGCATCCTCGCTTGCGTGTCCGCCGGGACCGTGGCCGCAATCGTGGCCAATGGCGATCGCTTCCGTGAGCGGCACATTGAGCCCGAGGGCTCTGCTTACGCTTCGGGCGACTTGGGCGACCTCGAGCGCATGCGTGAGGCGGGTGCGCTGGTGATCATCAGGGAAAACGAAGACTTGCGTCTTTCCCGCGAGGCGACGGAACGCCGACGCGTGCAGGATCCGATCTCGATCCCGTTCGAAGCAGGTGCGGGTGCGGTCGGCTGATTCTTCGATGACTCGTTCGCCGGCGCCCCCGCTGTGTGTCGCTCCGGCGCGAAGCGAATGTGATTCGATGACTTCGCGAGCCTCGCGATCGAGACCAGCACCGGCCTCAACCTGTGCATACGAATCGGCGTGAGCGAGTTCGACCCCCGCATCGACGTGGCCCTGCATCGTCGAGCGCCACTCTCGTTCGCGCTCAGTGAGGTCGTCGTCGGTGGCGGTCATCGGGCGAGCCTAGATCGGGAGACGCATAGGCCGGATGACCCACCGTCAGGACGATCGTTTCCGAAAAGGTATTCGGAATATCCTCACGTACGGTCGGTGTTGTGCCGACAGAAAGTGATGATCCGAAACCCGCGTGCACGCGGCGAACGAGGCGCGACATTGGTGGAGTCGGCTCTCATTACGCCCATCCTGCTGCTGTTCATCTTCGGGATCTTCGAGTTTGGCTTCGCTTTCCGCGACTATCTGACGGTGGCGAACGCGACCCGTGAGGGCGTCCGCGAGGCGAGCGTCGCTGGCAACCTCGCCGATACGGACTACCGCACGCTCCGTTCGATTCAGCGAGCGACTGCCGCGTTGTCCACGAATGGGCTTGATCTTGTCGTGGTCTTCAAGGCGACTAGTCCGACCGACGCCGTGCCAGCCTCCTGTGCGGCAGGCACTTCCGTGCCCAACGTCTGCAACGTCTACATGGCAAGCGACTTCAACGTGGTGGAGACGGACTGGGGCTGCCAGAGCACGTCCAATACGCCCCCAGACCCCATTGACTCACCCGATCTGAACTGGTGTCCCAAGGACCGACAGGTCTCCACCGGATCCGGTCTCGATTATGTGGGCATCTATGTCAAAGCAACGCATGAATACGTCACGGGTCTCTTTGGCGACACGATCGTCTTTGAAGACCAGATGATCCTGAAAGTGGAGCCGCACGACTAGTGAGACGCCTCCGTTCCCGCCGCGCCAATGGCGATCGTGGTGCCGCCATGATCGAGATGGTTATCGTCGTGCCATTCCTTCCCCTCATCGTTGCTGGAATTTTCGAGTTCGGCACGCTCTGGCGCGATGACCTCACCGTCTCGATGAGCACTCGCGCTGCCGCGCGAGTGGTGTCGAATCTCGGCGATGATCACCTCGCCGACTTCGAGGCGCTGCTTTCACTTCACTCGGGGCTGGCGACGGTGAACGGTCTCACGATCGAGGGTGTGTTGATCTACAACGCCAATGCGGCGAACGGCGACCCGCCGTCCAACTGCTTCGACTCCAACGGGGATCCCCAAGGTGCCTCCGGCTGCAACTACACACCGCTGCTGAGCTGAGTTCGGTCGCCTCGGTGAACTGTTCAGTGAGCTGTTCGGAGTTCCCGAATGACGCGTCCTGCAACTCGGGCTGGGCGGTGAACTTTTGCCCACAAGATGAACGCTCGACCAGTCAGGCCGCAGGCCTCGCGAGCGTCGGCGTCTGGGTACGGGTGTCCCGCGGATACCTCACCGGAGTGTTCCCTGGTGATGGCATCACGATCACCGACCGCACAGTGATGAGATCGGAACCTGATCCCACATGATGACCGATTCCCGTCGAACCGCAGTCCGTGTCGATCGCTCGCGTCGTTGCCAAGAAGGTGGCTACGCCGCGGTTCTCACCGCTCTCGTTCTTGTCCCGCTCCTTGGTTTCGCCGGATTCGCGGTCGACATTGGTGCCTGGTACTCCCGGGCATCATCCCTGCAGCGCGCCGCTGATGCTGCGGCGCTCGCCGGTGTCGTTTGGCAGCCCGACTTCTCGGAAGCTGAATCCGCGGCCCGTGCGGAAGCCGCCCGAAACGGCTTCACACATGGCGTTGACGGCGTGACTGTCACGGTCACCGACACTGGTGACAATCAGATCGAGATCGAGATCATTGATGCTGATGCGGATCTCTACTTCGCCGGTCTCTTTCTCGACAATGTCACTATTGGGCGCCAGTCGATTGCTGAATACAACGAGCCGGTGGCGATGGGCTCGCCGGATAACACCCTCGGTCATCAAATGCCCGACGGCTGCAATGAGGTCATTTCTCCGAGCAGCTCGTGTGCGGGTGCGGGGCCGGGCTGGTTCCTCGACGTTGGCGGACCACTCACCGCTCACACGGCGGGTGAACCGGTCACGACGCAGTGCCTCGGCGGCTATGGGGCGAGCTGCAACTTTCTGAACCCGGATTATGACCCGAGCGGATATGTGTTCGCGATTGATGTTCCTCAGGCGGCGGTGGGCAGCGCGATCACCGTGCAAGTCTTTGATCCGTCGCACTACAACGGTGGCGGAAAGCAAATTCCGACGTGGGGCGGCGACGGCTCGATGACCGTGCTGGAGTTCAGCGTCTTCGAGGCGGATGGCATCGGCCTCACTACTCCTGAAACGACCGCAGTTTCGGGGTGTACCAAGGTGTACGACGCCGTTTACGATGTCACCGAGGAGTATGTGTGGAACACCCTCTGCACATTCATACCGACCGTTGCGGACCTCTACCCGCTCCGGATTCGGACCGAAGGTTTCACCGGAGCGAACACCTCCAGGACCTCCCTCGACGGATTCAGTATGCGGGCGCTGTCGGCGAGCGGAACACAGCCATCGCTGTATGCGCTCGAGTTCCTTCCAATGTTCTCGAACGCACCTTCAGTCACTACTCTCACATTTGCCGAGATCGTTGACGAACATGCGGGTAAGACCATTCGTATGCGCCTCTTCGATGCGGGCGACTCCAGCCAATCGGGCACGTTCACGCTGACGCCACTTGACCCCGACGGCAACCCGGTCGGCAGCTGCCAGTACCGTTTTTATAAGGCGGATGAAGACCCGACTGCCGCCACCTGGCACAGCTCGGATAACAACACGCAGTGTGAAGTGATTACCCGCATCGGCTCCACCTCGCTTTACAACGACAAGTGGCTCGACATCGACATTGACATTCCGATCGCTTACAGCTGCACGTATTGCTGGTGGTCGGTGTTCTACTCGCTGCCCTCCGGCGTGTCGTTCTACGAGCGAACGGTATGGACAGTGCTGATCGTTGGAGACCCGGTACATCTTCTCGAGTAGTTGAAGTTGCACAACTGGATCCGAAACCGACGCGGATGCAGGGAACGGACCGCTGTGGCATTGACCGAGATCCGGGACCGGGGCTTACGGCCCGTCGCTGATGCTTTCCCGGCGGACGAGGGTGGTCTGCACTACTTCTCGATCTGGGCCGATTGGGCTGGGTGGGGCGTAGAAGTTGTCTGCGATCCGGTGCGACTCCTCGAATAGCAGTTCGGCTGCGGGCGCGACGCCCTAGCCTTGCGAGGTGTCGTCGTTTGTTGATGAGTGCAACATCAATGTTCAAGCCGGAGACGGGGGGGCGGGCTGTGTCGCGTTCCGTCGCGAGGCCCATGTGTCGAGAGGCGGCCCCGATGGTGGTGACGGCGGCGACGGCGGCTCGATCTGGTTTATCGCCGACCGTAACGTCGCGTCGCTACTGGCCTTTCGCGACCACCCGCACCGCAAGGGTGACAGCGGCAAACATGGCGGCGGCTCGAACAAACACGGCGCCCGCGGCAAAGACGTCGAAGTGCACGTGCCGGTTGGCACTGTTGTGCTCAACCACGACACCCATGAGCCCGTCGCTGATCTCCTGAACCACGGCGATCGATGGATGGCTGCGCAGGCGGGTGAAGGTGGTCGTGGCAATGCCCGCTTCCTTACGAATAAACGTCGCGCTCCGTCGTTTGCCGAACAGGGCGAACATGGGCAGGAACGTTGGCTCCGTCTTGAGCTCAAACTGCTCGCCGATGTGGCGATCGTGGGCTTCCCCAATGTAGGAAAGTCCACGCTGATCAGCCGGCTTTCCGCCGCGAAGCCCAAGATCGCCGATTACCCCTTCACCACCCTTGAACCAAACCTCGGTGTGGTGCGTACCGATGACGGCTTCGAGATGGTCCTAGCCGATATTCCCGGTCTGATCGAAGGCGCCAGCGAGGGCAAGGGGCTCGGCCATCAGTTCCTCCGCCATGTCGAGCGTGCTCGGGCCCTGCTGGTCTTGCTTGATCTCGCGCCCTACGACGGCGTCTCGCCCGAAGAGCAAGAACGCGTCCTCCTGCAGGAGCTCGGCAGCTATCGGCCTGACCTTCTCGATCGGCCGCGCATCGTGATGGGCAGCCGTGCCGATATGGCGCCCGATAGCGACTTCGAAGGTGACACCGTCTCGTCGATGACCGGTGCTGGTATTCCTCCGCTCATCGGCGCGCTGGTACAGATGGTCGGGGCGGCGAGGCAGGAGGAGCCTGAGGTGGAGACCACCACGGTGCATCATCCGGTCTCGAGCGAGATCGAACTCACCCGTCACGACGACGGGTCTTGGGAAGTCTTGGGTCGCTCCGCACGCCGCGCGATCTCTTTGAGCGACCTCACCAACGAAGAAGCGCTCGAATATGCCCAGATGCGGTTGCAGCAGATCGGGGTGAACACCACCCTCGCCCGCGCCGGCGTGAAACAGGGCGAGATCGTTCACATCGGCGACTTCGCCTTCGAGTACCAAGAAGACTGATGTCGAAGCCGAGCACCATCGTCGTGAAGGTAGGGACATCATCAATCACCGACGGTGAAGGTGTCATCGATCGCACCGCGGTCGACAAGCTCTGTGCAGAAGTCGCCGCCGCTCGTGATGCCGGCAACCGGGTGGTCGTCGTCACATCTGGCGCGATTGCCGCAGGCCTGCCGGAGATTGGTCTCGGCGGCGCCAACCGGCCCACCGACACGATCACTCTGCAAGCAGTGGCGACCATCGGCCAGAGCGCGCTCATGGCCCACTATCGAGAGGCCCTTGCTGCCCACGGCCTGATTGCCGGTCAGGTGCTACTTGTCCCGTTCGACTTCATCGTGCGGTCCCAATATGTACACGCGGGTCAGACTCTGGTGCGTTTGCTGGAGCTGGGTGTTGTGCCGATCGTCAACGAAAACGACGCTATTGCCGACGACGAGATCCGGTGGGGCGACAACGATCGCATCGCCGCTCTCGTCGCCAACCTGGTTGATGCCGACCAGCTCGTGTTGCTCACCGATACGCCTGGTGTTCACACCGCGGACCCGAAGGTTGATGCCTCGGCATCGCTCATCGAGGAGATCGTGGAGATCGATCACCAAACCGAAGCTCTCGTCGGCGGTGCTGGCTCCGCGCGGGGGAGCGGGGGTATGGCCTCAAAGCTCACGGCCGCGAAGATCGCGGCATGGTCCGGTGTGTCAACCGTGATTGCTCATGCCGGTCGACCCAATGTGCTCGCCGACGCCATCGCCGGCATGCCCGGGGCCGGCACGGTGGTGCGGGCTCGCGATGTGCGGATGCCGGCACGGAAGCTCTGGATCGCGTTTGCCGTCGTCGCTCAAGGCTCGGTTGTTGTCGACAGTGGGGCCCGCGCCGCGCTCGAACGAGGCAAGTCTCTACTTGCGGCCGGGGTTCGCGACATCACCGGCGAGTTCGATGCCGGGTCACCCGTGGAAGTGGTTGATACCAACGGCGAAATCTTCGCCAAGGGTTTGGCCCGTCATTCGTCGACCGACCTCCGTCGTGGTGCTGGCCAGCGCAGCGACGACATGCCCGCCGGTGCACCCCACATCGTGGTGCACGCTGACGATCTCGTCACATTGCCGCGTTAGCTACTCGGCGGTGTCGCCCGAACCTTCGGTGAGCGCTTCGGGAGCGGCCGTCTCGATGCCGAGTTCGGCCTTGATCGAGCTGAGCCGGGCTTGCGCCTCGACGTTGCGGGCCGCCTTCTCGATCTCAAGCATCTGTGTTTCGACATTGCCGTCGGTGAGCTCGGCGTTGGCCTTGGCCTTCGCATAACGAGCTTCGATCTTGTCGCGCACCTCAGTGAACGTCGGCACGTCCTCGCCAACGGCCTCGGACAAGGTGGTCATCGCCGAGTTGACGCTCTCTTGCATCTTGGCTTGATCGAGCTGGCTGAGGAGCGCCGACTTCTCACCGATCTTCTTCTGGAGCACGTCGGAGTTCTGGTCGACCGCGTTCTTTGCCTGATCGGCAGCTTCAGATGCCTGGAAGTGGAGGCTCTTCAGGCTGTCGATTTCTTGTTCGAGGGTGAGGAGCCGGTTGGCGAACTGCTCGGCCGCGTTGGTGTAACGATCGGCCTTCTCGGTTTCGCCTGACTTGTGGGCATCGTCCGCCATCGAGACGGCCTGGTGGGCGTTGGCGTTGACGCGTTCGAGTTCTTCGAACGAGCGGTTGAGTCGCAGTTCGGTTTGTTTCTGATTGGCGATGACGTTGGCGGCCTGTTGGCGAAGACGTTTGTGTTGGTCTTTCGCCTCTGTGATGGCCTGCTCGAGCTGGATCTTTGGGTCCGCATTCGCTTCAAAATTGCCGCCAAGGCGGGCAACGAGGTAGTTCCAACGCTTTTTCATGTACTTGAGCATGTTCGGAGCGTACTTCGTTTCGACCGAGCGTTCGGGTCGTTAGCGCCAGATGATGCGGCGGGCCGGTCGCAGCAGCAGGTCGGCGTCGCGTACGCCGATTCGGAAGCAGATGAACGTGTAGGTCGCGACGGCGAGTCCGAGACAGATGCCCGCTTCGATCAGAAGGGGGAGCGGTGCAACCGCGAGTTTGGTGAGCGCCGTCACAACAAAGGCGACGGCTGCGGCTGCCGCGGGTCGGCGGAGCGAGTGGCGTGGGTCGCCGAGACCCGGCACGTGGTGGCCAACAAGTCGCGCCAGCAACGAGACTTCGATCCACCCACCGACCGCGCTGCCGATGGCCAGGCCGACGGCACCGAGACGAACGGTCTCGCCCGCAGAGCGGACGTCCCCATCGAGGGGGCCAAACGATGAGAACAGGTCGCTGAAGCCGACCAGACCCTCAGGGCCCACGAGCACCCGGTCGAGCGGGAACATGAAGGCCAGACCGACGATGGCGGCGACGCCAACCCGCATGGCTGCGATACGAGCGGGACCGCGGGTGTCGCCCACGGCGTAGCAGATATTTTGCAGCAGGCGACTGGTGCCGATTGCTGGAAGCCCGAAGGCGTAGGCGCCGAGGATGAACCACACAAGCACACCGTCGGTGCCGTCAAACTTGCCGCCCTGGAACAGCACACCAACGATGAGGTCGCCGGCGGCGATCATCGCGAATGCCGCCAGAAGCATCCAGAACGCGATGCGATCGAGGCTCCGGCGGGTGCGCTGAATCAGCGCCTCCGGTTCGCCGACGAGGCGAGACATTTCGGGCAGCTCCGCGGCAGCAACGCTCATCGCGAAGAGCGACACCGGAAGGGTGAAGAGCATTTGCGCCTTGAAGAGGGCGCTTAGAGCACCCGCAGCCAGAAAGGTTGCCAAGATCAGGTCGAGATAGGCGGAGATCTGAACGACGCCGCGGCCGAGCACGGCGGGGGCGAAGCGGCGACGGATCTCTTTGACGGCCCCGTGATGATTGTCGAACCGCAACCGGAGGCCCCGGGCGAGTTGGCGAACGGTAGGAAGCTGAACGAGAAGCTGAGCGAGACCGCCGATCGTGACGGCGATCGCGAGGCCCCGGGCTGCGTCTTCGACGGCCCAGTCGCGCCACCAAACGAAGAGCAGCGCCACGATCTGTGTCGCGTTCCACAGGACGGGAGCGGCATACGGGAGAAAGAAGCTGCGATGACTGTTGAGGATGCCGAGGCACCAGGCGCTCATGACGAGGAAGCCGACCCCGACCGCCATGATCTGTGTGAGATTGATTGCCAGCTCATAGGTCTCGCCCGAAAGTCCGGGTGCGAGGACCGCGGTGATTGGACGAGCGGCAAAGACGAGGAGCAGGACCGCCAGGCCGGTGACGACGAGAAGCATGGCCCCGATTGCGCCGGCGACGCGGCTGGCGTCGCCGTCCTTCTCCTCATCCTCGTCGAGAAGCTGGCTGTAAACCGGCACGAACGAAGCGGACAGCACCCCTTCGCCGAGAAGGTTCTGTAGGAGGTTGGGGATTCGGGCCGCGGCGGCGAATGCGTCGGCGGCGAATGAGAGACCAAGTACGCGAGAGAGCACCATCTCTCGCAATAGGCCGGCCGTGCGGGACAGCCCGATGCCGCCCGCGACGAGAGCGGAACCGCGCAACCGACGCGACTTCGTCTTGCGATACCGCCATTTTGTTGTGTCGGTCATCCGTCGCTTCCGACTTCGTCGAGGGCCAGTCGGAGGCTGTCGAGGTCGGTCACCATGTTGTTGACCTGCGCTGCGAGCGTGTCGAGTTCGATGGTTCCGCCGGTTCGGGTGGCGAGTTCACTGGCTCTGACGACGGCCTCGTCAAGCTGTGCGTCGAGCAGCTCCAGCCGTTCTCGAGCGCGGTCCTCGCGTTTCGCGAGGCGACTGTGACTGTCAAGCTGCGCCCGCGCGGCGGTGTGGCGGGGATTCTCGGGTGGAGTTTCGTCTCTCGTCTTCGTGAGCTGGGCCACGTCGATCCGGCGGCGGGCGTCGGTGAGCTGTTGCCCTGTTCGGGCCACTTCCCAGGTGGTCTCCACCGCGTGCTCGAGCTGGGTTTCGATCTCGACGAGACGATCGAGGAGGGGACCGTCGTGGGCATCGGCGACCGCGTCGGCGAATCGTTGGCGAGCGGTGAGAGCGTCACGTACAAAGAAACGCCACGGCTCACGAAGTGCAAACGGGTCAATGCGCGGAGCGAGACCTCGTACCCGGCGGGCGATACCGAGCGAAATGGCCACTCGAGCGGTCCAGGCCAAAAGACCAAGCAGGGTCCCCGCAATCCATGAGCCCGACGAGATCCGGCCCAGGGCAATGGCCCCCGCCACGATCCCGACCGTCAGCGGCGAGATCATGGCCAGGAACACAGTCGGTTCAAGACGACGAGACACGCTGGCGAGGCTAGTCCTGCGCAGCGCTACGCTGGGGTCTCGTGACTGTGACCCCCACCCCGATTCCGGACTTGGCGGCCCGAGCGAAGGCCGCATCCCGGTCGCTCGCCGTCGCCTCAAGCGCCGCAAAAGACGCGGCGCTCTTGGCTGCCGCCGACCTGTTGGTTGCGAACGCGGAGATGATCATCGCGGCCAATGCCGTTGATGTCGCCCGTGCTGAGGCCGCCGGGATGGCTGCGCCGCTCGTCGATCGGCTCCGCCTAGACCACAGCCGTGTCGAGGCGATGGCCAACGGGCTCCGTCAGGTGGCCTCCCTTGCCGACCCGGTGGGAGCGATCTCCGATGGTTGGGTCCGTCCCAACGGTCTGCGGATTGAGCGGGTGCATGTGCCCCTCGGCGTGGTCGCCATCATCTACGAAAGCCGTCCCAACGTCACGAGCGACGCCTTCGGGCTGTGCCTGAAGTCCGGCAACGCCGCTTTCCTCCGCGGCTCTTCGTCCGCGATTGATTCGAACCTGGCAATCGCGGTGGTTCTTCGAGAGGCGCTCGCGAAGACCGGACTGCCCGAAGACGCACTCATCGTGGTCGACGATGTCCGTCGCGAAGCCGCCGTCGAGTTCATGCAACAGCGGGGCTTCGTCGACTGCTTGATCCCTCGCGGGGGAGCGACCCTTATCCAGACGATCCTTGATAACGCCACCGTGCCCTATGTGATCGACGGCGCTGGCAACTGCCACGTCTACGTCGACGCGGCCGCCGACCTGGAGATGGCCCGCGAGATCGTGTTCAACGCCAAGACCCACCGCACCGGGGTTTGTAACGCGGCCGAGTCGCTGGTTGTGCACGCCGATATTGCCGCCGCGTTCCTGCCGATGGCAGTGGGTATTCTCGAAGGCGTCGAGCTCGTCGGCGACGAAGCAGCCCAGGCAATCGCACCGTCCATTGGTGCTGCCGTGGAGTCCGATTTCGCCGAAGAGTTCCTCGACATGAAGATGAGCGTGAAGGTGGTGGCCGATCTCGACGAGGCGATCGCCCACGTGAACGAGATGTCCACCGGCCATAGCGAAGCGATCATCACCAGCGACATCGCCGCGGCCGACCGGTTCACGAAAGAAGTCGACGCGGCCGCCGTGCTGGTCAACGCATCGACTCGTTTCGTTGATGGCGAAGAGTTTGGCTTCGGGGCCGAGATCGGCATCTCCACCCAGAAGCTGCACGCCCGTGGTCCAATGGGTCTCGAACAACTCACCACCCGCAAATTCATCGTCCGCGGCAACGGTCAGGTGAGAGGATGAGCAAGCAAAATGGCACGCAGCTCTTGGCCTCAAGCGCCGGTGGTCTTGGGGTATCAATCCTCGCGCTCGTCGTTGTCGGCGCATCGGTGGGCTTCTCCACTGCGAACGACACCAATTCGCTCCAGGCTCTGGCGTTCACACAGGCGGCCGGGCCGTTCATGATCACCGCAGGCCTCCTGGCTGTCGCCCGCGCAATCGTGATGGCGGCTCACGCTCAACTACTCGTGGGCGAGACCGATGCTACGGTTCTCGGATGACTCCCACTAGCGAGCGACTCCGAAGCACGGCTTACAGCTTGTTGTTTCTCTCGATCGGTTCCCTTTGTGATTGGCGTCATCTCAGGTTTCTCCCAAATCCTCGATGACGACCCGGGATTCTCATACCCGACGAGCTCGCTCACGGAGTTGCTCACCGTGGGCGCCCCTATGTACACCAGCGCGGCGATCTTGCTCGGTGCAAGGGCGATCCTGCTCGGCTTAACCGCCATCGTGGAACAGAACGCAACCGACGAATAAGCGGTTACGGCACTTGGGTTAACGCCCGCTAACATCTTTCTCATGTCGTATCGATTTGAAGACGTCGCCTCAGTCAAGGCCGACCTGGAGAAGGTCGACTATCTCTCCGACGATGGCATTGCCGGAGTCGTGTACCTGGCTGATCGGCTCCAGAAGCCGATCCTGGTCGAGGGTCCCGCTGGCACCGGTAAGACGGAGCTGGCGAAGAGCGTCGCCAAGATCTGTAACGCCCGGCTAATCCGCCTCCAGTGCTACGAAGGTCTCGACGAGGCCAAGGCGCTTTACGAGTGGAACTACAAGAAGCAGTTGCTTCGTATCCAAACTGAGCGGAACGAAGGTGACGCCGACTGGACCGAGATGTCCGACGACATCTTCTCCGACGAGTTCTTGCTCACCCGCCCGCTGCTCGAGGCCATTCGGGCCGACGACCCCGTTGTCCTCCTCATCGATGAGGTCGACCGTGTTGAGGTTGAAACTGAAGCGCTGCTGCTGGAGATCCTTTCCGACTACCAGGTGTCGATTCCTGAGCTCGGCACGATCGAGGCCAAGCAGATTCCGCTGGTCTTCCTCACGTCCAACAACACCCGTGAGCTCTCCGAGGCGCTGAAGCGTCGGTGTCTCTACCTCCACATCGACTATCCCGACATGGAGCGTGAGAAGGAGATCGTCCTCACCAAGGTGCCGGACATCACCGAGAACCTCGCCGACCAGGTCGCTCGCGTCGTGCGGTCGATCCGACAGATCGAGCTGAAGAAGCACCCATCGGTCTCCGAAACCATCGACTGGGCCCGCACTCTCGTCCTCCTCGGCGTGGAGAAGATCGACGAAGAGACCGCCACGAGCACGATCAATGTCCTTCTGAAGTACCAGAGCGACATCAAGAAGGCCGTGAAGGAACTTGGCACCGCCGACGGCGTCACGGTCTGAGTCAGCAAATGACGGTCACTGACGCTGAGTCCGACGCCCCGCCGCCGGAACTCGGCGCCCCGATTCTCGATCTGCTCAGCGGTTTTATCGTCGAACTGCGCAACGCGGGCCTGCCCGTGTCGCTCACCGAGAATCTCGATGCCATGGAGGCCGTTCGCCACATCTCGATCGGTGAGCGACAGACGTTTAAATACGCGCTCGCTGCCACCCTGGTGAAACACGCCAACCACTGGAAGGCGTTCGAAACCGTCTTCGAGGTCTACTTCTCGCTGCGAGGCCAGGAGTACGCCATTGGCGACGGGTCAGATCTCCCCGAGGTCGACGACGACGGTGAGGAACAGGATGGAGCAGAGGGCTCCGGCGATCAGCAAGGCGGCGGTGGGGGAGAGAGCCTCACGCCCGAAGAGCTGGCCGAGATGTTGTTCCAGGCGCTTATGCGCGGCGACCAGCAGATGATGCGTGGTGTCGCTCGACAGGCAGTGAAGCGTTATGCCGGCATGGAACCGGGCCGCCCCGTAGGCGGCACCTACTACCTCTATCGCACGCTGCGAAACCTTGATCTCGACGGCGTGCTCGAACGCCTCCTCGAACAAGAACAGAACGAAGAGGGCGAAACCTCAGAGTTCGATCAGCGCTTGCAACGCGACGAATATCAGTCACGGGTCGATCAGCTCCAAAAGGAGATCGAGGCGGAGATTCGTCGCCGTCTCGTTGCTGACCGTGGTGTCGAGGCCATGGCCAAGACCCTGCGCAAGCCACTTCCCGAAGATGTCGACTTCATGCATGCCTCTCGTGAGGAGATGGCATCGCTGCGTAAGGCGATCTATCCGCTCACCCGCAAGCTGGCGTCACGCCTGCAACGTAAGCGTCGCCACGGCCGTAAGGGTCCGCTCGACTTCCGGCGCACTGTTCGTGCGTCGCTGTCTTATGGCGGCGTGCCGGCCGAGCCGAAGTTTCGGAATCCGAAGCCCCACAAGCCGGAGATCTTCGTGATCGCCGACATCTCGGGTTCGGTTGCGGCCTTTGCTCGTTTCACCCTTCACCTCGTCTACGCGATCTCGGGCCAGTTCTCGAAGGTTCGTTCGTTCGTCTTCATCGACGGGCTCGACGAGGTCACCACCTACTTCGAAGGTGTTGAAGACATCAACGAGGCGGTGCATCGGGTCAACACCGAAGCCGACGTCGTCTGGGTCGATGGCCATTCCGATTATGGCCACGCCCTCGGCGTCTTCTGGCAGAAGTACGGCCAAGACATCGGCCCGCGCACGTCGATCATGATTCTCGGCGATGCCCGCAACAATTACCATGCCTCTGAGAGCTGGATCATCAAGGAGATGAAGGAGAAGGCTCGCCAGGTCCATTGGCTGAACCCTGAGCCCCATTCCTACTGGGACACCGGCGACTCCATCGTTGGCGAATACGCCCAATACGCCGACGGCTGCCACGAGGTACGAAACCTCCGCCAGCTCGAAGCCTTCGTCGAACACCTCGCCTAACCCCCCCGAACGCCCCTCCTCGATCTCTGTCCCGTTTTGCGCCGTCGACGGCGCAAAACGGGACAGAGATCGAGGAGTGTCATAGGCCGCTGATGTAATTGGCGGTCTATGCGGGACTTCGAAGTCCTAGCTCGGAAGGCTGCGAGTCAACACGGCGTCCTTACAACCGAACAACTACGCACCTTCGGCGTCAGCCGGCGCACTGTCGATTGCATGGTTGCCGACGGGCGGCTGCACCGGAGAGGCCGTGGTGTAGTCGCAGTTGATGGATCGCCGGCGAGTTGGCACCAGGATCTTGCCGCGGCTGTGTTCTCGTTGCCTGGCCTTGCCGTTGCGAGCCATCGCTCGGCCCTGCGACTCTGGGGCCTGCGGTCGATAGATGACGAACTTGAGGTGACGATTCCGGACCACCGCCGCGCCGATCGGGCCGGTGTGACTATCCACCGATCGGTTGATCTGCAGGCGCAGGACAGAACAATCCTGTACGGCCTTCCGGTGACAACTGCTGCTCGTACCTTGACCGATGCTGGACTGATATTCCCGAAGGCCGAGGTGCGACGCCTCGTGGCGCAGGCTCTCATCCTCAAGATCGTGTCGCGTGCTGAGCTGTGGTCTTTGCGGCGACGAGTAAGCGAGCACGGTCGCAACGGCATCGGGGCGCTCGAAGCAGCATTGGCGTCTCTTCCAGACGAGCGAGGAGCTGACTCCGAGCCAGAGTTGGAGCTTCGGGCGATTCTGCAGGCTGTCAACATGGAATCGCCGGTCGCGCAGTTCCGCGTGAGAACTCGTCTTCGGACGTATTGCATCGACCTGGCGTACCCGCACCAAAAGCTTGCGCTCGAATACGACGGATTTGAAGCGCACACCACTCGAGAGGCATTTGAGAGGGATCGCCAGCGCCAGAACGATCTGCAGCTGATCGGATGGCGCTTTCTCCGCTACACGTGGACAGATCTTCGCAACCGCTCGCAAGACGTCGTGCGCGAGGTCAAGACCGCCCTCACCCGAGATCTCTAGCCCGTTTTGCGCCGCGGGCGGCGCAAAACGGGCTAGAGATCGGGAGGGGCTGGGTTAGGGCTGGGTGCGGAGGAGTTCAGCGACGCGGAAGGCGAGGTCGACGGACTGGCGGCCGTTGAGGCGGGGGTCACACATGGTCTCGTAGGCCTGTGAGAGGTCACCGTCGACGAGTCCGTCGCCGCCGCCCAGACACTCGGTGACGGCATCGCCGGTGAGCTCAACATGGACGCCGCCGGGCCAGGTGCCTTCTTGCTTGTGCGCGGCGAAGAACCCGCTGATTTCCTTGATGACGTCGTCGAAGTGGCGGGTCTTATGACCACCCTCGGCCGTGTAGGTGTTGCCGTGCATTGGATCGCAGGCCCACACCACCGGGTGACCGGCATTACGCACCGCCGCAAGGAGAGGCGGCAGACCCTCTGTGACCTTGTCGGCGCCCTGGCGCACGATGAGGGTGAGACGGCCGGGAATCTGTTCAGGATTGAGCGCTTCGCACAGCCCGAGAACCTCGTCGGGGGTGGCGGTGGGGCCAACCTTGCAGCCGATTGGGTTGTTGACGCCGCTCAGGAATTCGACATGGGCACCGTCGAGCTGGCGAGTCCGTTCGCCAATCCAGAGCATGTGGGCTGAGCAGTCGTACCAGTCGCCAGTGAGCGAATCTTGACGGGTGAGCGCCTCTTCGTAGTTGAGAAGGAGAGCTTCGTGAGAGGTATAGAAGTCGACCTCGTGCAGGGCCGGAACCGTGTTGCCGTTGACCCCGCACGCATTCATGAACTTCAGCGCGCGGTCGATCTCGTCGGCCATCTGGGTGTAACGCTCGCCGGCCGGCGACGAAGCGACGAACTCGCGGTTCCAGTTGGCGACCTGGGTGAGGTCGGCGTAACCGCCACGGGTGAACGCCCGGAGCAGGTTGAGCGTGGAGGCGGCCCGGTTGTAGGCGCCGAGCAAGCGCTGCGGGTCGGGGCGGCGCTCGGCTTCGGTGAAGCCGACGTCGTTGACGATCTGACCAAGGAAAGACGGAAGCTCCAAGTCACCCTTCTTCTCGACTGGGCTTGATCGGGGCTTTGCGAACTGACCGGCGATACGGCCGACTTTCACGAGCGGTGTGCCGCCCGAGTAGGTGAGAACGATCGCCATCTGCAGAATGACACGCAAACGGTCGCGGATGGAGTCGGCCGAACTTTCGAACGACTCGGCACAATCGCCGGCCTGCAGAAGGAACGCTTCTCCCTGAGCGACGCTGCCGAGTTGGGCAGTGAGATTGCGGGCCTCGCCAGCAAAAACCAGCGGTGGCTGCTTGCTGAGGGTCTTCAGCGCAAGATCGAGTTTGCCTTGATCTGGCCACGACGGCTGGTGCTTCGCTTCGAACGATTGCCAGCTGCTGGGGGTCCACGAGGTGTTCACGTCGTAAGTCTGCTGCGGCGACCCCCTAGGTTCCAACCATTTACGCGCCAAACCTGTGGAAAACGGCCGAAGCCCCCACCCTGAGGCGGAGGCTTCGGTTCTACGTTCTATGAGCGCTGAGTCGCGCTAGGCGCGACCCAGGCTTCAGAAATGCAGGGGTTTAGGCGGCGTCGACGGTGTCAGCGATGCTGGCGGCGTGTTCGCGGACCGAGCTGATAGCTCGCTTCACGAGACGACGAGCGGCTTCGGCTGTAACGCCGAGGTCTTCGCCAACTTCACGGTAGGAGCGCTTGCGGCCATCGCCGAGACCAAACCGCTGTTCGACGGCGTACTTCGCACGTTCGTCGAGAATGTCGAGAAGGCCGGTGACCATCTCTTCTTCCGCCTTCGCCATGACCTCGACCTCGGGTCCGGGGTTGGAGTCGGGGAGGAGGTCGACAAGCTCGTTGGAGTCGTCGTCGCCGATGGTGCGGTCGAGGCTGGTGGGGGTGGTGAGACGGTGAAGGCGGGCGTGCTCATCATCGAGCTCATCGCCGTCGCCGGACACCGCACGCAGTGCGGCACGCAGGGAAGCGGAACGATCGCCGGGGAGGCGAACGAGAGAGGCCTTCTGATCAAGGGCACGGCCGATGGCCTGGCGGATCCAGAAGGTGGCGTAGGTGGAGAACTTAAAGCCCTTGCGCCAATCGAATTTGTCGACTGCATGCTCGAGGCCCAGGTTGCCTTCCTGAATGAGATCCAGGAGTTCCATGCCGGGGGGGAGGGGGTAGCGGCGAGCAACGCTCACCACGAGGCGCAGGTTGGCCCGGATGAACCGGTCCTTCGCTGCGGCGGAATCGCGGACCGCACGATCGAGTTCACGACCCTTTTCTCCGTCTTCCTTGCGAGCCCGGGCTTCGAAGCCTTTCTCGATGACCTGGGAGAGCTGACGCTCTTCCTGGGCATTGAGAAGTGCAACTGCACCGATCTCGTTTAGGTACTGTCCAACTGAATCGCTCATAACATCTCATCTAACGGAAACCGCGAACGCGGTATTCCCGATTTCGTTGCGGCACTCTTCTTTCTCGTCTGAATGCCTTGGGTGTGGTTTCGAGGGGAAGCAGGTACCGTGTGCTCGCTGCTGATAGTTGCGCGCCGCACTTCGGTCCAGCCGCAGTATTTAACACCATTTCGCCGTTCCTGTCAGCTCAAAGTTGTATGACTTCCGTCACGTCAACTGCAGAAAGTGGCTTTTTGGGCGATATGCGCTCCGTCGACTTGGCCTTCTACACTGCCCCTCGTGACGACCGCCGCGGATTCTTTGGCGTTTGACCGCTCCCGGTCGAGGCGAACGGGTGTTTTTGGCGGGACCTTCGACCCCTTTCACAACGGCCACTTGATGATCGCGCTTGAGGTTCGGGCCGCCCTCTCGTTGGATCGAATGGTCCTCGTCGTCGCAAACGACCCCTGGCAGAAGGCCGACCGGCAGGTCACCCCGGCGGCCACCCGGTTCGTTTTGGTGGCCGAGGCGGTTGAGCGAGTGAACGCTCGTCTCGGTCAGGAAGTGCTCGAGGCGAGCGACCTCGAGATCCGGCGGGGAGGCGACACCTATTCCGCGGACACGCTCGAAGAACTGCGCTCGTCGGGCGGGGATGAACTGTTCCTGCTCGTCGGGAGCGACGCTGCCGCCGGCCTCGACTCCTGGAGCCGCCCTGAAGTGATTCGAGATCTGGCGACTACTGTCGTCGTCGAACGTGGGGGCCGCGTTGGCGGACGTCCTCCGGCCCATTGGGATCACGTCGTGGTTTCGGTGCCGGTAATGGAAGTATCGTCCAGCGATCTTCGCGCCCGATTCGTCGACGGTCGCCCGGTAGAAGCCCTGATGCCGCCTACGGTCATCGACGGCGTCCGTCGACTCGGACTGTACGAAAGCGCGCAATGACCGATACGCCAGCCGATCAAACATCTGACATGGTCCCTCAGACCGACGAACCTGTATCTGACAAACAAGGCAGTGCCTCTCAGCCCCTTGGCCGTCGGCGGCGTCCGGCGCCGCCCGCTCACCCGTTCTTCCAATGGGTGTTCCCGGGCCTGGTCGCGATCGCCGGTGCGGTGGTATTTCTGCTGTGGATCGACGGCACCAAGGCCGTGCTCGACACGACCGTGGGTGAGTTGTTCGCGCCGGTGACCGAACCCGAAGCGCCGAGTTTCATCGCTTTCGCCGAGCCCACGCCGACGCTGTTGGTGGCCCATACCGACGCTGACGATGCGCTCATCGGCGTCACGCTGCTGGCCCGCACGGCTCGCGACAACGGCGGAACGCTGGTTGTCTTTTCGCCCGACATGCTCGTTGAACTTCCTTCAGGTCAGGTCGGAATCCTGAAGCAGGTTTACGCCGCGGACGGAGCCGAAGGCCTTGAGCGACTGCTCGGCGAATTCATGGGATTTGGTTTCACCGATGATCCGATGGTGCTCAACACCGACCGGTTGGCCGAGTTTCTTCGGCTCGTCGAACCAATTCCGTTCGTGCTGCAAGACCCCCTCGTCACCGTCGCCGACGATGGGAGCATCGAGATCGTCGTCGCCGCCGGTGGCCGGGAGTTCGATGGCGACACGCTCGCGAGCGTCTTCGCCTGGCGAAACGACAGCGAGGTCGACGCCGTTCGGTTCAACCGCCAGTTGGCGATATGGGAGGCGTGGCTTGGCGAAGTGGCCGTCGCTGAAGACCTGATTGCTGCGACCTTGCCATTCGACGAAAAGCTCCCGCCGTTCCTTCGCTCCCTCGGCACCGGCACCGCTGACTTGGAGCTTGTGCCAATGAGTCCGGCCAACTTCGACCCGAAAAACCCTCTCTACGTGCTGATCAAGGACCTCGAGAGTTGGCCGGCTGACAAGGCCCGCGAAATGGTGCCGCTGCCGATTGCTCACACTCCCGGCGCCCGACCGACGGTGACCCTTCTGGACGGCATCGGCGACGCGTCGAATCGCGACGAACGGATGCTTCCGATTGTGGTCGAGGCGGGCGCCGAGATTCGCATCATCGGTAACGCCGATAGCTTCGACGTACTCGAGACCACCGTGGCGTATCACCTGCCCGAGGACGAAGCCACCGGTCGGGCGCTCGCCGATGCGCTGGGCGTCGAATTGGTGTTCGTCGACCTCCCTGCTGAACCCGTCGACCTCACCGTTACCATCGGTATCAATGGCTAACGACATCGCTCCTGACGACCTCGAACATTGGGTTCGTCGCGCGGCCGACGCAGCAGAAGACAAGAAGGCCGACGACACGATCATCATTGATGTCGGCGAAGTCTTCTCGGTGTCAGACTTCTTCCTGATAACCAGCGGATCGAACCCTCGACAGGTCCACGCGATCGTCGACGGGATCGAAGAAGACCTCACCAACGCTGGCGGACCCAAGCCGGTTCGCGTTGAAGGTAAAGAAGATCGCAGCTGGGTACTGATGGACTACGGCGCCTTCGTGGTGCACGTGTTCCACCAAGAGCAGCGCGATTTCTACCAGCTCGAGAAGTTGTGGGGCGACTGCCCCCGTCTCGACTGGAAGCCAGCGCGTTCCGCCGAACTCGGCTAGTCGGCGTCGCTCTTCACGAGCTCGCCAAACACTCGCTCCAGCTGAGGGTGCGAGAAGCGCCTGCCCGCCGCGGTCTCGACTGATTGCACGATCACCCGATCGACCCCCTCGGCCGAAGGAAGTTTCGATGTCGCTGAGAGAAGGTCCCACAAGTAGAACTCGAGGTCTTCGAAGTACGACTCGATCTCGGGGATGAGGTAAGCCATCTGCGAGTCGCCGATGAGTAGCGTCCGTCCGCTGATCACCGAGGCACCCGTCGCTTGTGTCCACTGAGACTGAATGAGTCCGTCGGCGGTGGTTTGTTGATTCATTGTGATGACATCGATGGTTGGCCGACTGACGGAGGGTCCAGAGACAACACCCTCCGTTCCTCCGAGGAAACGGCCGAGCACCGCCAGCTCCCGTAGCTCCCGCTCGATCACGGCCTCTGGCTCCCACAGACCCGGCGCGATCGTGTCGATCAGGGTCTCCGCGACAACCATTCGCCCGGTAGGGCTCCAATGAGTGTCGTGGGGGAAGAACACCACCCGTCGCTGCTGCTGAGTCCAACGCCGTGTCCACATCGACCGCAAAGGTCGCTTCGGTGATGCGCCCTCGAGCGGCAGTTCGTTCATCCACGACACATGTGTCGGGTTGATCGTGAGACTTGAGCAGGTCGCCATGGAACGCATGTTTGCTCGCGTTCAACACGATGAAGACACGGGAGTCGCCATGACCGATCAGGGACTCGGGAACTGTCGGCAGGTCGATAGCGCGCAGTGAATCGCACGGAATATCTACTTGGAATCGAAGAAAGAGGAAGTCGTTGTCGCCGGTCGCGACGAACGGCTGCCACGAATCTCCGAAGAGCTCATAGTCGACCAACGAGCGGCCCCAAAGGCCGAGGCCGCGGACGGGTGTTTCGCTGCGGATATACCCATCCACTTCCTCGTAGTAACTCCGCTCGAGCAACCGGTCCGTGCGGAATGAGGGCGCAGAGATCTGTGCACCCGACTCCACGCGATTCGGATGTACTCCCGCGAGCCCGAAGATGCCAGGAATCAGCAGAAGCACGAGAACCCAGCGGCCGGAGCGAAGTTTAACGTTTCTCATCAGAATTGGAAGTAGAGGAACGGGCTGAACGCTCCAGAGGCAGCGAGCAGAAGGGCGAACGGAAAGGCCAGACCGACGACGACGAATCGGGCAAGCCAACCCGGGGCGCTTCAGGGACCACTTCCCCGAGAGCCGGACCGTTTCTCGTGGGATCTTTCGCCAGGAAGCTGATACGGACCCGGGAGTATCCCGCAAGGACATGCTTGTTGGTGACGAGAAAGGCCATCGTCAAGTCCGGCCACCCCCAATCTCGGAGAGAGATCCCGGGATTGAAGGGTTAGCTGTGATGACCGGGGACGTTGTCCCTGGGTTGATGGGTTGGGGTGATCCACCTTTGGGTTGAGCCCTCCGAGCGAGGCTGTGGGTCTTCGACAACTCACTCCCCACTCTGGAGGCTCGTGTTTCATGTTAGGACCCAACACCCCAACGCGCGGCTGACGCCGCGTCATCGTCGCAACATGGTTGCTTGTGTTATCGATGAAGGTTGGACGATCGAGGCAACTGCGGAGCGGTTCCAGATCGACGCGAAGACGGTGCGAAAATGGCGCGACCGTTTCCTGGCCGAAGGCGAAGATGGTTTACGCGATCGAAGTTCGCGGCCGCGGTACTCACCGAACAAAACGTCCCCGCGGGGACGTCGCCTGGTGCTGCGGTTACGCAAACGGCACCGTTGGGGCGCCTCTCACATCGCGTTTGAGACTGGTTTCGCGGCCTCGACCGTGCAAAACATTCTGAACGAGGCAGGCGTGGGTCGACTTGATCGCGGCGATCCCTGACGGCGGAGGCTGGCATATCCACGGCCGCGGCAACGATGCTTTCAAAGGTCATTCCGGAGCCGGCTACCGCTACATCCACTCCGCGATCGATGACCGCACCCGGCTCATCTACTCCGAAATTCACGACGACGAACAAGCGAGCACCGCAGCCGACTTCTGGCTCCGAACCGCCCGTTGGTTCGAACTTGTCGGCATCAAATGCGAACGCGTGATCACCGACAACGGCGCCTGTTACCGCTCGAGGCTCTGGCACGCAGCGTGTGAAACCATCGGCACCACAGTGAAAAAGACCCGACCGTATCGGCCCCAAACCAACGGAAAGATCGAACGATTCCACCGGATCCTGCTCGAAGAATGGGCCTACATCCGACCCTGGACCTCAGAAACCCAACGCGCAACCCCCGCCTCAACACTCAGGGACAACCTCCACGCGATGCACACCTAGTCCTCGAAAACATTTGTTGAGAAAAACTCCTTTGCCCGTAACGCCGGACGCTCGCCGTTCGGTAACAGGGTGGCGGCGCCGAATCACCAAGGAGAACATCACATGGCACGGATCAATGAGACCTTTCTAAAGGCCTGGACCGCGTTCTGGACGAACCAGGAGGACCGCAGTCACCATTCCCCCTGGGCGTTTCAGGTTCTCGAGGTGTATTGGGCTAGAATGAGAGCAGTTACTTGTTGCCGAGGAGCAATAGTGATGTCACGAGGGTGCCGAAATTCGAGGCGGGGCAATGGGTCTGTTGTGACTCGTCTGACCCTGGTATTGGCACTTGTTGCCTCTGTTTTGTTCAACTCCGCCCCGAGTGGCGCCCTCGAGTCGGATTTGAGGCACGCCAATCCCGAAGGCGGTGCCACCCATGATGAGGAACTCCCCCTTGATGGATCCGGCTACTACGCCAAAGGCCTTGCAGCAGATTTTCTTGAGCATGGTGGTGACGTTGAACGCAACCCGTTCGGGCTTCTTGTTTCCTTCGACCCCGCCGCCGATCCTGCTCTGGTGGCAGATCTGCTGCAATATGTGAATGGTTCCTTGGTTCATCGGTTCGGCCAATCCGATCTCTACCTTCTTGAAACGTTGAGCGACCTCGACAAGACGCAGATCGCTCTCCAGTCTCATCCAGCGGTGCTCAGCGCCGACTTCGACACAACTGTCGAGGCCACAGAACCCCCCGTAGAGGTTTTGACCTCAGATGACCCTCGGGCCGGTGACATGTGGGGCCTTTTCGACACCCACGGTATCAACGTGGTCGACGCTTGGCAGGCATCCAGCAACGCGCAACAGATCGTCGTCGCGGTCATCGACAGTGGCGTTGACACCAGCCACCCTGATCTGGCGGGTCGGATATGGGTGAACCCCGGCGAGATCGCTGACAACGGGGTCGATGACGACAACAACGGTTTCGTTGATGACATCCACGGGTGGGATTTTGTGGAGGATGATGCCGTCCCCAACGACGCAAACGGCCACGGAACCCACGTTGCCGGCACCATTGCCGCCGTTCGAGACAATGGGGTGGGAATTGCCGGCGTTGCCGACAACGCGCGGATCATGGCGCTCCGCTTCCTCAATGCGAATGGGTCTGGTTACACGTCCGACGCACTCGCAGCGCTGGAGTATGCCATTGACAATGGTGCCCCCATCTCCAACAACTCTTGGGGAGGAGGCGGATACAGCGGTGCCATGGCCACCATGCTCGACGGTGTGGTCGGTAGCCACCTGTTCGTGGCCGCAGCCGGCAACTCCGGACAAAACATCGATACTTCTCCGCAATACCCGGCCGCCTATCCTCAAGACAACATTTTGAGTGTTGCCGCCCACGACTCTTCGGGTCAGTTGGCCATCTTCAGCAACTACGGCGTCAACTCTGTTGACATCTCCGCTCCCGGCGTGTCGATCTTGTCGTCGGTTCCGGGCACCGGCTACAGCTCTTACAACGGCACATCGATGGCTTCGCCCCATGCCGCTGGCGTTGCCGCGCTAGTACTCGGAAGCGATCCGTCGCTCTCGCCGACCGAGGTCATCAGCGTGCTGATGGACGGTGGCCGGCCATCTCCGGCATTCGCGCAGGTGCGGTCCGGGGCAGCCCTTGATGGTTACCAGGCGCTGCAACTCATCGGCGATGGCCCGACCGTGACCATCAGTGGAGCGCCCGAAGACGGCCAGGTCGCAGTCGGAGCTGAACTGACGCTCTCGGCGTCAGCGGTATCGGTGGACGGTGATGATCTGTCGGCGTCAATTGTCTGGCGTGACAGCAACGGAGACGTCATTGGAAACGGGCCCGCTGTCACGGTGACCGCCAGTGAGATCGGTCAGCTCCGGATCTCCGCAGAGGCGACCGACGCTGCCGATCAGCTCGGCCGAGCAAGCCTGTATATCGACGTGTTCACGCCCCAGGTCGAGTTCCTGAGCCCTCTGGAAAATGTTGTCCTCACCTCCGGCGAGACGCTTCAGGTCTCTTGGGAGTGGAACGGTGACGAAGCGGTCACCGGCGATCTGCATTTCGCAAGTGCTCTCCAAGCTGCGGTCGAGCCGACCGCGCCAGACAATGCAATCAGCGATCACACGACAACGGTCGTTGCCATACCGGTCGCCGCCAACACTCCCATCGAAGAACTGATCGTCGGGCTGCGTTTGGACCACACCTACCTCAGGGATCTCACCGTGACCCTGATCTCGCCTTCGGGAACCGAGGTGATCCTTGTGGAGCAACGGGGATCGTCCGGCGACGATTTCGGCACGTCGGGAACGGATTGCGCCGCTGACCTCACCATCTTCAGCGACAGCTCAGAGCACCAGATCTCTACCGGCACGGCCCCGTTTTCGGGTTCCTGGCAGCCGGAACAGCCGCTCTCAGCCCTCGACGGCGAATCAGCGGCCGGCGTCTGGGAACTCCACATCAGAGATGACTTAACGCAAGACTCAGGTGCTGTTCATTGTGTGTCGCTCGAGTTCTCGGATGGAGCAGGCCCCATCGAACTGGTAACCGATGTGGTCCTGAGCGACCAGAGCCTGTCGATTTCCCACGATGCCCTCATCGATGCGGCAGTGGTCCACGAGAGCAGACTGCTTCTGAGCGGCGAATTGTTCGCTTCGGTCACCGCCCCCGGTCTCATCGTGAAGTCGATGCCACCCCAAGCACCCGGCGCTCCGACCGGTGTTGTTGCCGCTGTTGGCGACAGTTCGGCCACCGTCACATGGGACGCTCCGGTCGGCTACGAAGAGACACCCATCACGGGCTACACCGTGGTCACCACGTCAGCCCCCAACTCATGTTCGTGGACCTCGGGCCCGCTCGAATGTGAAGTGACGGGGCTCGCGAACGGTGTGCCTGTCGCCTTTATCGTCACGGCGACCAACGACGTTGGGACCAGCGATTCGTCCGCTCCTTCCGCGGCCGTCACACCATTCTCGGTCGACGTCGATCAGGTAGCGTTGGCGAGCGACGGGACTTTGTCGTGGACAACGCTCATCGATGGCGCTGCCGTGACCGGTTACCACGTCCAGTACCGGGTCGGCTCTGACCCTTCAGCGTCGAGCGAAACCGACCAAGCCGACGGCATCGACGGACAGATCGTGGGGGGCTACTACCCGGGAATCGGCGCCACGCGCCATATCGCCAAGATTTCGGGCTGTGGCGCCACCATCATCGATCCGGAGTGGATCGTGACTGCGGCTCACTGCTCCCCGTCCATCGGTGACGATGTCATTTACGGATTGGAGTATTGGGAGGATTCTTACGGCCTGACTGGAGATGAACGGGCCTCGCATGTGACGGCCATCGATGCCGTGTATCGACACCCCGACTATGACTCGGACACGTTGGCCAACGACATAACGCTGGCTCATCTCGCTAATTCGGTTGATCTGGATAATGCGACTCCAATTTCGGTGCATGATCTCTCTGTCATCGGCGGGCTAGAAGATGGCTCGCCTCTCACGGTCGCAGGTTGGGGTACGACATCATCGGGTGGCTCTGTCAGCCCCCGGCTGAAAGCGGCCACCATTTACGTGGACGAGCAATGCGGTTCATACGGCCCGGGTCTGGTTTTCGATGAGGAGATGTTCTGCGCCGCTGCGCCGCAAACCGATTCCTGTCAGGGTGACAGCGGCGGGCCAGTCGTTGTTGAGCGCTTCGGAGCGACGTATCTCGCCGGTGTGGTCAGTTGGGGCTTCGGCTGTGCTGAGGCTGCGTACCCCGGCGTCTACACCCGAGTTTCGAACTATGTGGAATGGGTTGAGTCATTCCTTGGCTCGTTCTGGAACGAGGTCCAGTTTGAAACCTCGTCAGCGGCGCCGAGCGTAAAACTCGCAGGAGCTGAACCCGGTGCTGTTCACGCAATAAGGATCACTGTGGTCACCGATCAGGGTTCGGTTCCACTCGCTTTGCGGAACGTAGCGTCCGAGGTTCTCGAACCGCAGGTGGTTGTGCCATCAGCACCATGGAAGGTCGGAACGGTCTCGGGTCGCGGCCAGGTGAAAGTGTCCTGGATGGCCCCGGCTGACAATGGCGACGCTTCGATCATTGACTACACCGTCATGGCGAATCCGGGTGGGCGAACGTGCACGACGCTCACGACATCCTGTGTCGTCGACGGCTTGATCAATGGAATGCAGTATTCGTTCACCGTGATCGCCGCCAACTCTGCGGGGAAAAGCGAACCCTCGACTCCGGTGACCGGTATCCCAACGTTGGTTCGTCAACTTGAAGAGATTGGCATCGATTGCTCAGAAACACTTCCGCACCCGTTCGTTGATCTTTCCGCAAGCGCCGATGCTCAACGCGACACGGCGTGCATCTACAACCTCGGTATCACCACTGGTATTAGCGAAAACGCCTATGGCCCAGATGCCACCGTGACCCGCGCCCAGATGGCCGCGTTCTTGGCCCGCTTTTACGAAACAGTCACCGGCCAGACATGTACCGGCGATCATCCGTTCACCGATGTAGCTATCAACTCCTATGCACATGGTCCAATCGGTTGCATATACAACCTCGGTGTCACCACCGGCATCAGCGCGACCGCCTATGGACCGAACGCCCCCGTAACCCGCGCCCAAATGGCTGCGTTCTTGTCACGATTGGTCTCGGAGCTGACGAGCTCAGATTGTGCTGGCAGCCATCCGTTCGGTGATGTTTCTCCTAGTTCATACGGGTACGGCCCGGTGGGCTGTCTCTATCAGCTTGGGATTACCACCGGCACCTCATCGATCACCTTCTCGCCCGATCAGTTAGTGCCCCGCGCCCAGATGTCAGCGTTCTTATCGCGGACCTACCGGCTCCTCGTGTCGGACTGACTCGGCTCGAGCGATGCCTGTGCATGCCGGAAAATCGTCGGCTGGCAACGGACGTTCTATTCTGGTTGTGTCTCGGGTTGGCTGGGGCCGTGTGGGGAAGTACCCCGGTTTGACGGACATCTAGTCTGAGGCGACGTTGGTTGTCTTGGAGAGGAAGTCCAGATGCCACGTGCACATCCACCTGAGTCCGTCGGCGGGCGGTCGAGCTTGCCCGTTCGAAAGAGCAGCCGGTCAGTCAGATCGCGGTTGATCTCGGCATTTCTGACAGCTGTCTACGCGGCTGGTTGAAACAGGCCGACATTGACGACGGCCGCCGATCTGGCGGTCTCGCGACTGCTGAACGCGACGAGTTGGTGAAGCTGCGCCGGGAGTT